>Ga0209395_1000741_pt1 | contig 47206 bp, 25 predicted proteins | sample GOMGulsemesocosm_3_FD_184635 | JGI IMG/M metagenome (GOLD analysis project Ga0209395, IMG submission 184635) | Methane-oxidizing microbial communities from mesocosms in the Gulf of Mexico - GOM9D Gulf of Mexico (SPAdes) (version 2) | ecosystem: Environmental > Aquatic > Marine > Cold seeps... | reverse complement strand
GGTATTTCCATGTACTGGAGCAAAACATAAATTCCCGACATGATTTGGTCCTCCCGTTTGATCTAACAAAATATTCCAATCAGTCCAAGCGACGGTTCCATTATTAAAATCATTAATCATGGACCTACCATAACGCTCTGCTAATACCGGATCTTCAAGTCTATTGACATCATAACTTTCGTTACAACCTTCCGTAAAAATTAAGTTTTTAGTAGGAAATGCTTCTTGAACATTTCTTACATTGTCAAACATAGGCCTACCATCTTTCCAATCTTCATACCAATGAAAACCAGTTCCCCAAACATACTTTGCTGCTTCAGGATCGTTTAAAATAGTCTGTGCTCTTTGGAACATTAGATCACGGTTATGATCCCAAACAATGATTTTTTTATCACCAAGCCCTTCTCTTTCGAGCGTGGGTCCTAAGAAGTTTTTTAAAAAGTCTCGTTCTTCAGTTGCTGTATAAATACATGATTCCCATCGCTGTACAGCCATGGGTTCATTTTGTATGGTCAATCCCCAAATTGGAATTCCTTCTTTTTGATATGCTTTTATAAACGTTGCATAGTAATTTGCCCAAGGTTGGTAATACTGTTCCAGTAACTTGCCTCCCTTTAGCATATTATTATTTGATTTCATAAAAGCAGGTGGAGACCAAGGACTTGCGTACATGGTTAAACTCCCTCCGGCAGCTTTAATGGCTTCCTTTGTGAATGGAATTCTATATTTTTTATCATGAGCAATACTAAATGTAGCAAGATCTACATCTCCCTCCTCTATATACGTATAACTAGCACTTGAAAAATCGCAACTATGAATAATGGTTCTCCCTAAAGAGTAACCAATTCCTTTTTCTACCGAATAATAAGCCTCCATAAATTTGACTTGATTATCGGGATTCAATTTATAATAGGTTTCCGCGGCCGCATCTGTCAAAGCAGCACCTATTCCTAAAAATGATTGGTATGTTTTACTGGTATCAACTACAATATCTACAGACGTTTCTAGTGGTTGTGAAATTTCACCAAACACAAGTTCCCCTGTTATTTTTAATTTAAGACTGTCCTTAAGAGTTGTTGTATACACTCTATTTTCACCTTCAACTCCTAATAAATCCGGAATCGCAGACACTTTATGACTAGCAAGTTCATCTTTGCAACTGTTCAAAGAAATTGCCATTAGCACACAGCTCAATACAGTAATAACAAAATATTTAATGGACATAAATTAGTTAATTAATAGACTTTACAAATCTGAATTTCTAAATAAAATAGCGGAGAAGTTAAAGACCAACTACATAAGTCGACCTTTAATTCTCCGCATCACAATAATTATTGATACACTCTTACATAATCTATTTCCATAGACGCCGCAGTAAATCCTGCATCAATATCCCCTCCAAGGGTTCCTCCCATTGCAACATTCAATATTAAAAATTGATCTGCATCGAAAGGCCATGTACTTTCATCCTTTGTTTCTGGATTGTAGGTATAATACAATTCATCATCAATTAAAAAAGATATTTCGTTTTCTGACCAATTCATTGAATACACGTGAAACTCTGTAGTCTCATCTTCAATACTCGTACTCTTCATATTTACGGTAGCCCCGCTACTTGAAGTTGTATGAATAGCGGATTGCACAACACCTAAGTCGTTTCCTACATGTTCCATAATGTCAATTTCTCCACAATTAGGCCATCCAGCCGTTGAAAAATTAGCTCCTAACATCCAAATTGCTGGCCAAGTACCTCCACCATTTGGCAGTTTTGCTCTTACATCAATTCTTCCATAAGTAAACTCTCTTAATCCTGCTGTTTTAAGTCTTGTAGACGTGTATTCAGAACCACTGTAGTTTTCTTTGATAGCGGTAATTTTTAACAGTCCATCTGCTACAGAAACATTCTCCGTTCTGTCTGTGTAATATTGCGCTTCGCCGTTACCCCAGCCACCATTTGTTCCTAAGTCATAGGTCCAGTTGGTTGGATCCGGTGCTCCATCAGTATCGAATTCATCTGACCAAAGTAAGGTTGTATAAGTAACATCTACTCCTTTTTCTTCTGGAGTCTCGGTTGTTAAAATCGCATACCATGCGTTTCCATCGGCACCAATAGTTCGTAAACTCATTTCGGTTTCTGATCGCATTAAAATACTGTAACTATGATCTCCTCCCACATAAAAACCGTGGTATCCATTATTTCCAAAAGACAATGTTTCTTGTCCATCTGGCGCTGTTAACTCCCAGGTATCTGAAAAACTTGGTAATGGATAATTTTCGAACTCACCTCCTGGATTTGCTTCCCATGCAATTCCAAAATCTGCTACCATAGAACCTTCTTGTCCAAAGGCAGTATCATTTGTAATGTGCGTATATGTTCCATCGATATTAAAAACCAATCGATCGTCATAACAACCAAGACCTTCTTTATCAAAAGCTGCTGCTGCCCACCAAATAGGTTCAAACCCATCCGTAGGTCCTACTCCTAAATGTCCTGCTGATTCCGCTTTAACTCTCCACGACTTCTCGCTTCCCCCAGTTAACATTTCTAATAAATCTGCTGGTGCTTCATAAAGTGCTAATACTTCAACTTCAATTGTTTTAGTAGCACTAACCCCTCCAACACCTATTGCTTCAACAGTTACCAAATACGTATGTACCCCGGTGGTGCTAAAATTAATAGAAGCTGTTCCTAAAGGCGCCATTTGTTCTTTACTATTGTAAAGGTATTTATAGGTAATTGTATTGTTTGAAGTAGCTGTGAAATTTACTTTTCCCGTACCATCCCCAAAAGGATTGGCATCGTCGGCTCCTACAATCTCATAATTAATAGCTAATCCAGATGGAGCCACAATGTCTCCAAACTCGTATTCCGTTTTTTCACAGGCGGTGATAATCAGCACCATTGCAAACAAAAGACCTATGATATAATTAATTTTATTCATTTGTTTCTTTTTATGTTATTTATCTGTTATAATAAGCATCCGAATCTATTCTTTCCTTGAAAATCTTCCATTCGAATGCTCAAAAACAACACATTCTATTTTTTAATCGTTTATGCAACATTTTCTAAATACACTAGTATTTGCGAATCGTCGCATCAACATTTTATTTTTTAGTTACTTCCAAAAGTGATATTATCGAAATAGACAACATTGTCTTGTGATCTAACTCCAAAATCAGGGAACACCACAATTTGATCAATATTTGTAGATCCATCGAGTCCATTTCCAATACGACTGGTAAAATCAAATGTTAATTCTTCCCATTCGTTTACTTTCGTGTTTGCTACTTTTATCTCTTCTTGTGCTCCTCCTGTAGGGTTTACTAGTTTAATTCCTACGTCGCTAATAACAGTTTTATAAACCATTATTTTAATAATCGCATTTGAGGAAGAAAGATCCCATGTAATTCCCATTTCGCCGTGTGCAACTTCAGTTCCAACCCACGCCTGTCCAGCTTGTAAAGCTGTAATTTTAGCTACATTTGAAGAGGTATTTATTCCTGATTCACTTGGATTAGCCACAAATTCTAAAGCTGGATTTGAATCATTTTCAAATACATTCCAAGCCCAATTTCCACCAAAGCCTGTACTTTCAAAATCAATAGGAAGGGTTAGATTATAAGCATCAGTGCTTCCACCGCCACCTGATCCACCACCAGATCCAGATCCACCACCTTCTTTAACGGCAACAGTAACATCATCGAAATAGAAATTTTCACCATTCCCTGCAACTCCAAAATCAGGGAAAAGAATAACATTCCCATAAGAAATAGAGGTACTAAAAGAACCAGCAGATGTCATATCAAAAGACAATTCTTCCCAAGCATTCGCTACGGTAGTACTTACTTGTACTTCCGCAAAAACAGTTGGATTACTATTTCCATCTTTTGGAGAATTTAAGTCTTCCATTTTCAATAAAATAGCAGTTCCCACTCTTGGCGACCATACTTTTACTTTAATAGTAGTACCTCCAGAGAAATCTATAATCCCATCCAAAGGAGTACTTGCTCCAGCCCAAGTTTGAGCTCCAATTAGTTTTTGAATTTCAACAACTTGAGCACTTGTGTTTATACCAGAAGCATCTGGGTTTGCAATAACACTCGCTGGAATTGCAGTATAATCAGCTGCACCAAAACCGGTCCATTCATACACAGTACTTCCTGGTTCAAAATCCATTACATCACCTGTAGGAGGAGGCGTTGAACCACCATTAACTTGTACTATATCATCAAAATAATAGGTAGCATCATCACAAGAATTATTTCTATCAAAGTATACGATGATACTTTTAAACGTTTTATCACTATGTGCAGAAAAATCGAATGTTAACTCTTCCCATTCTCCTACTTTTGTCATTGTTTGAACAACCTCAGCAGAAGGATCTGCATTTGGATAAGGCTCATATTCTAAACGAAGGGTTACTTCTGTTGCATGATCCTTTGCAAAAACTTTCATCTTAAACACTCTGTCTTGAGATGCTGTTAAATCAATAGCATTGCTAAGTCCTTTCCCAACTCCTGACCAAGTTTCACATCCTGCTGTTTTCACATAACTTTGAACATTACAACTAGGGTTTAACTCATCTACAAGAGGATTATCAACGATATCAGCAGCAATATTACCAAATGCTTCAAATGCATGTGCTTCATCATTCGTTTTAAAAGTCCAGTTAATATTCCCCATTATTGGATCTATATTTTCCTCCATTTCTGAAGTACAATTAGAAGGTGTTTTATAGAAATAAACATTATCAATAAAAACAGTTCCTTCCGCCCATGGCTCACCAACAAATTTTAATTGGAAAATTTGATCTACACTAAGTCCTTGTTCTAAATATTCAGCCATTGGAATATCAATACTTGTCCATTGATCAATAGTCAAGTCTTTCATCACTGGTTTTTCAGTAGAATCACCATCTACTCCATTGATTAGAGATGTTTCAATTTGAGGTAAATCAGCGGTCCATATATCCATGTGTAAAAATTCCATTCCAGAAACATCAACTGTTTCACCAACAGCAACACCTTGGTAACTTAACTTGATATAATTCAACATTTCATCACCGTCCAATTCAAACATTGCCCAGCTACTTCCTTGACCACCTTGACCCCAATCTGGGAAATAATCAGTTCCTTCAATACTAGCATACGCATCACTAAAAATAGAAATTACATCTTCTACCTTTCTACTTGGCGGTGTAGGAGCAGCTTCAATTGGTTGTACAATTGCAATCGCCTCAAACTCCACTGTATATTCAGTAGTTTCGATAGCTGCACCTTTGGCAACTACGCGAATGGTGTACATTCCTGGTGCTTCATATACAAAAGAAACCATGTCTCCAATGTTACCCGAAACAGGTTCTTCGTTTCCTTCTTCACCAAAATAAACATCAAACATCGTTGCGAAATCCGCAGTAGCTGTAACGTTCACTTTCTTTGAAACGGCTTCATCATTGGTTATTTCAACCACTAAATTTTCCGGAGCGTTAAAAGAAACAAGTAAAGGAACAGTGATTTCAGTAGTTAATCCTGTAATCCCTTTAGCAATCACTTTTACATCATAGTTTCCTTCTGCATACGTATGTGCTACATTGTCTCCTTGTAAAATAGTGACAGCGCTCGGTGTTTCATCTCCAAATGTTAAACTATAAGAAATAGCTCCTTCACTGTTAGGTGTGATGGTAACGAGACCGGTATTATCTTGTGTGATATTAAATAATGTTGTTACGTTTGTAGGAGCAACCACAGTTTCTACGAAACTATCATCTCCAAACTCTTCTTCCGTACAGCTCCACACCGCCGAAATAAGAATTATAATACTTAAAAAATATTTTAATGTTTTCATTTTTTTTATATTTTAACTATTAGTACCCTTGGTTTTGTGTCAAATTTGAAATATCAACTTCCTGTTGAGGAATAGGAAATAATTCATGTTTTCCTGTTACAAATCCATCTATAGTAGCTGCAGCTTCACCTGTTCTTACCAAATCGAAAAAGCGATGCCCTTCCATAGACAATTCAAAATTTCTTTCTTTCCAAATAGCACGAGTTAACGCATCACCTGTACTTGAAATATTGTGATCACTATCACCGAAAGCACGTGCTCTCACCTGGTTTAAATAATCGATTGCTTTACTTTCACTAACGCCTCCACGGTTATTAGCTTCCGCTGCCATTAATAAGACATCTGCATATCGAATAGCTCTGTAGTTTGTCAAATAATTCAATTCTGTTTGCGCACCACTTTCACCAGCTCTAGGCATGTATTTATTATTAAAGTATCCCGTATGCTTATATCCTTCCGAATAGGTAGCTCCTGTTTCATTTGCAAAAGCAACAATATCCAATAACGAAGAATTTCTACGTGAATCTCCATCTTCAAAAGAGGCAAACAATTCAGCAGAAGGAATATTAAAACTCCATCCAGAAGCATACGTAGGTCCATCAAAAGCTCTTGGTCCATTGTGAATCACTCCAAAATTCCCTTCAGTTCCTTGTGGTGTAAAACCCCAATCCCACCAGTTGGAAGTATTAGAATGTTGTACTTCAAAAACTGATTCTGATCCATTTTCCCCAGAGCGTACAAATTGACCACCGTAGTTAGGTACCAATTGAAATGCACCGATTACATTTTCCAAAACACTTGCAGATTCTGTAAATTTATCTTGGTACAAATACACTTTCCCTAGCAATGCTTGGGCTGCATATTTTGTAACTCTTCCTTTTTGTAATTGACTTGTAGGTAAGGCGTCAATGGCATCTAAAAGGTCTTTTTCTATTTGAGCGTACACAAGTCCTTTTTCTGTTCTTTGTAAAGTTCCAGAGTCGGTAGCATCCAACCTAGCGTCGGTAAATAATGGTACATCACCAAAAAACTTTACCAATTCGAAATAATAGTACGCTCTTAAAAAGTAAGCTTCACCATACAATGCCGCTTTCCCTTCAAATTCTAATTTCTCTCTATTTTGATCCAAATAATTGACACGGTTAACACCTTCATAGCACCATTGCCAAATCGATGTTAGATTATCATTGTTTGAATTATGAGTCATGTTATCTATTTGCTGTAAACCAATAACATCGGTTGCACTTTCTCCTCCACTAAAGGAATTATCAGAAGCAATATCTCCAATTAATATATTCAAATACATCCATTGTAACGGATCATAGGCACCTACGACAGCTGCTTGGTAATCGTTTTCGGAATGAAAGTATACATCCGAAACAATTTGGTAATCATCTTCTGGATTGTAATCTACATAATCGGTACAAGACTGTGATAACATACACACAGCACTTACTATTGTTATATACTTAAAAAATTTCATGTTTGTTTTTTTTAAAATTTAACATTTAACCCTACTGACCATACTCTTGGTTGTGGATAAGACCCTCTATCAATTCCTGTGTCTAATACTCCTGAAGAAATTTCAGGATCGTAACCAGAATATTCAGTAAAAGTGAAGGCGTTTTTAATTTGTCCATAAATTCGAACGTGACTAAACCCTGACTTTTTATATACTTCTTCGGGTAATGTATATCCTAGTTGGATGTTTTTAATTTTCACGAAACTCCCGTCTTCAACATAGCGATCAGAAGCACGTCTATTATTATTAGAATCTACAAATGTTACTCTTGGTTCACTGTTACTTGTTCCAGCTCCTGTCCATCTGTCTAAACTACTTGCAAAACGATTTGTATAATTTAGATTACGCTCATAAGCTCTGTAAATATCACCTCCTATAGAAGCATAAGTAAACACATTAAAATCAAAGTTTTTATAATCTAAAGACAGGTTCCATCCAATAGTAAAATCAGCAAATGGATCTCCTATTTTTGTACGGTCACTATCATTAATTACACCATCTTCGTTTACATCTGCATATCTGATATCTCCTGGTTGTGCACCATCTTGTGTTGCATGAGCATCGATTTCTGCTTGATTTTGGAATATTCCATTTGTTTCATATCCATAGAAATAGCCTGGAGAGAAACCTTCTTCGAATCGTGTAATAGGAGTATAAGGAATTCCATAACCAGCACCCCAAATAAATTTATTTCCGTTGTTAATCGCTTCTACATTATTGGTGGTAGTTGTAAAATTAACCGATGAGTTTAAGTTCAAACCGTTCTCAAAAGAGTTTCTAAACCCTAAAGAAACATCAAAACCTGCACTACGTGTTTTACCAATGTTAGATGCTGGATATTCTGGAGTTCCTAAGTATAAAGACAACGTAGGATTGAACAATAAATCGTCCACTGTTTTTACAAAATAGTCGGCTGTTAGAGACAACTTACTATCAAAAAATCGGGTATCAAATCCAACATTATATTGAATTTGATTTTCCCACGTTACGTCATCATTAGGAATGGACTGTAATGTAGATCCACTGATAATATTCCCATCAAAAGAATATTTTGGGAACGTAGAAATTCTTGAAAATTGAGGGCTGATGTTATCATTCCCTACAGATCCATAACTACCTCTTAGTTTGAATAGGTTCACTAGTTTAGAATCGAAAAATTCTTCGTTAGAAACTACCCAACCTAAAGAAGCAGAGGGGAAAATTGCAAATTTGTTGTTTTTACCAAAACTTGTAGAACCGTCTAAACGGCCTGTAAATGACAGTAAATATTTCTCTTGAAAATCGTAGTTAATTCTTGTAAAATAAGAAACGTTTCTATTTTCAAATTGCCAAGACCCTGACGTTTGAGATGCGGCATCACCTGTAGCAGCACTTACATCAGCATAGGTCCAAGAATTGAATGGGATATCTTCCGCATTGGCAGTAATGCTACTCGCACTATTTTTACCAATAGAAAATCCAAGAACGGTTTCAAAATTATGATCTTCTTGAATTTTAAAATTGTAATTCGCATACAATTCGTAGGTATAATTGAAGTAATTTGTTTTAGTCTCAGAAATTCTATTGTGTGTAGAAGTCTCTTCGCCTGTTTCCTCATCTATAGTAATTATAGGTGATAAATCTGCATGTGCGTTTGTACTATTATGTCCCACTCCGTAATACTGTAAAGGAGTAAAGTTTTTACCGTACACATCTGCATAGGTATACCCAAATCTAGAGGTTACTTTTAAGTTTTCCAACACATCGTACTGCAACTCTAATTTACCTGATAATTTATTAGTATTCCCTTCATTGAAAGTGTTATCAATCAACGCTAAAGGGTTTTTAATTTCTTGGGTAATGGTATTACTAACACCAAAATTTCCTTCACTATCGTATGCGACTACGGTAGGATCAAAATTCAATGCATTAGACAATACACTTCCAATATTATTTTCCGATAAGGTTTTTGATTTAATATTAGAATATCCTGTATTCACAATAAAAGTTAATTTATCGGTAAGGTTTGTATTAAAGTTAGCCGTAAAATTTACTCTATTAAAATACGATTTGTCACCTCCACCTACAACACCGTCTTGGCCTAAATACCCCGCAGATAAATAATAAGAAGTAGTTTCGCTACCCCCAGAAGCGGTGATGTTATTACTAATAATAGGCGCATCGTGAATTACTTGTTTTTGCCAATCCGTCCCTTTTCCGAAACTTGCAATATTTGGGAAGATGATTCCTTCTCCAGCATTAGCACTCGCTTCGTTTAAAATACCTGCATATTCGCTCGCATTTAAAACATCGATGGTGTTCGTTACTTCTTGTACCCCATAAGAAGAATCAAAACTAAAGACCGTTTTTGTGTTTTTCTTACCAGATTTTGTTTTAACAACGATTACTCCATTTCCTCCTTTTACACCATAAATTGCAGATAGGGCGGCATCTTTTAAAACATTTATAGATTGGATATCTGCTGGATTTAATGCATTTAAATCATCCAATGTTTGAGATACTCCGTCTATAACTACTAATGGGTCCGTTCCTGTATAAGAAGGAATCCCTCTAATAAGCACGGTAGGTTTTGCTCCAGGAGATCCACTTCCGATAACATTAACCCCTGCAGCTTGCCCTTGTAATGCTTCTTCAGCACGCACTGGTTTAAGATTTTCGATAGATTTTTTTCCTATAGAAGAAACTGAACCAGAAATTTTACTGACTTTCTGAGTTCCATACCCTACAACAATAACTTCATCTAAGCTTTCTGTGTCCTCTTTTAAGACAACTTTTAAAAAATTTGAATTATTAATAATAACTTCCTTTTTTACAAAACCAACATAAGAGAAGAGCAATACGTCTCCCTTATTTATATTAGATAATGTAAAGTTCCCGTCAAAATCTGTTGACGCACCATTTGCTGATTTTTTTACAACTATCGATACTCCCGGCAATGGTATTCCAGTAGCATCGGATACAGTTCCTTTTATTTCCATAGTTTGCGCGGAAGCTATAACGCTTGCGAAAACCATAAAAATTGATAAAATGAGTGACTTCATATATTGAATTAATTAAGTTTTTATAAAAGTATATTTTTAATCGGCTGAACCACAAAAACACACCTATACAAAAAACATACAACACAACACACACATACTCTAAAGCACTAATAATCCTATGTTTCACTAAGAAAAACAATGTATTAAGATATAACATACACCTCAAAAATGGGCATAAAAAAACCTCAACTACTACCTTGTAGTTAAGGTAATGTTGAGGTGTTTTAACAGTTTAAACAGTAAATTATATCCTTTAAATAGTCAAAATATAGTCAACCAAGCTTTTTTCGTGGTCTAAGTTCATTTTTTTACGCAATCTGTATCTTTTTATTTCGACACTTCTCACGGAAATATTAATCAAAGGAGCTATTTCTTTAGAAGAGAGGTTGAGTCTTAAATAGGCACAAAAACGCAAATCATTTGGAGTAAGGTCTGGATGTAGCTTTTTTATTTTCCTCAAGAAATCTTTATCCGCATTATTAAAGGCTTCCTCTAAAAACTCCCAGTCCTTTTTATTATTCAAATTTTTATCAATGGTTTTAATCACTTGCTTATTGATTACCCCTGCATTTTCCACTTGCAACAACTCCTTCTTTATTTTTCCTAAAATTTCATTCTTTTTAATAATACTCATCGTAGAAATAGTTAATTCTCTATTCTTACTTTCAATTTCTTGATTCAATTGTTTATTTTTTAGATGCATCAACTGCTGTTCCGACTCCAAACGAGACATAGAGAGTTCCCGCTGTTTTTTCTCTAGTAATTTTAATTGCTGCTTTTTATAGTAACGCTTATTTGCAATATGAACTATATACATAAGCATTAGCAATAAAACAATGTATACGCTAAGCATTGCATTGGACAACATAAAAGGCCGTTGAATCGTGAACTGATAGGAAGCCGTACTCTTAGAAATTTGATTTCCTATTTTTGCTTTTACTGTAAACGTATAATCTCCATAAGGCAGGTTTTTAAATGAAACGGATGAATTACTAGACCATGTACTCCAAGTATCGTATAATCCTTTTAACTGATATTGATAATTTACTTCTGTAAATTTATCATACTCTGGGACGGCATATGTAAAATACAAGTTATCTTCTTCTTTTTCAAAATCGCCATTACTCTCTAAAGACACAGCTGTTTTGATACCATCTAAAATACTCTTGTCTATGGAATTTATACGCACTTTATACGCCCTTGTTTCCAGTTTTTTTAAATCTACAATCACATAACCACTTGCCGTCCCAAACAAAAACGATTCGTCATTTAAAAAAGACAAGCTCTCATAACCAGCAACGTCTTTTCTAACTAATGCAGGAATGGGAACTTTGTGTAACTTCAAGGTATTATTCATCTTACCCAAGGCATAATATAAAATATTGTTTTCAGTAAAACCCCAGAGCGTATTAGTGCTTGGTTCCTCAATTAGTTTCCCTGAAAAATAGGCATCATTTTCCAATGTCTTTTCACTTAAAATAGTATCCTTTAAAAAGGCCTGTTCCTTTTTATCATATTTATAAACACCTTGTTTTGCCGAAAACCATAAACTATTTGCATAACTAGCTAAGCCAGACTTTAAGGACCTTGGAGCGCTGGTTACAGAATCGTATTGCAAAACTTTCGTATAGTCATCATTTAAATCTAATTTAAAGACTCCTTTATACTCATGATTTACGAATAACTGAAAATCACTAGTAAACTCTACACTTTTACTAGAAATATTAAACCCTTCTATTTTATTCCTAAATTTCCATACACCACTTTTCTTTTCAAGTATATTCAAGCCATTGTAATTCCCTTGCAACAGTAAGTTTTTCTTATTTGCAATTGATTTTATAGTCCATGTCCCATGCACATCAGACACCGATGTTGCCATGTCTTTATCAACCACAAAAGTCCCCACATCATGCCCCATAAAAAGCGTACCATCATGTGCTTGTAAAGTCCAAACTTGACCATTGGTTCCTTCTATAAATTGAAACTCATCTTGAGTATATATTTTTTTATAAAACAAGCCTTGATTAGTCCCTAGATAAAGATTCCCATCAAAAATAACAGAAGAATACACGGTCCCCATCTCACCTTTAGGATCATTATATACCCGAAATGGCGAATTAAAATTAACCACACTAATACCACTATCTAAGCCCAACCATAAATTACGATCTTTGTCCTCAAACATTGATAACACTGTATTATTATGTAGTCCTTTTTCCTGATTAATATGCCTTAATAAGACTCCTTCATCAGAAATTTGATACACCCCGTTGGAAATGGTCCCAAGTACAATGCTTCCATCCTTCAACATAACACTACTATAAACACTAATAGAATTCATGATTTCATTTGCCGAAACATCCCATTTCTTAAGACTATCATTTTTTAAATGATAAAAACCATTCAGTTGGGTTTGAAAGAGCGTTTTATCACCATTAACAAAAACATTTACCAATAAGTTATTCTTAAAAATCGGATCTTTAGAAACCAATACTGACTTGCCGTTTTCAATTTTATAAACCCCATCATTCATTTTTTGAAAATAAATACTCTCCGCTACCTTAAACACTTTAACCAACCTTGTTTCAGCGTCTATAATATCAAATGTTTTATCCAGAGTATGATAAATATAAATTCTATTTAAGGATTGAAATAATATCCAATCATCTATTTTTAAGATATTCCAAAACTGTTCATCCTCTACCATTTCCCCTTGAAATGTCTTACTTAAAGAATGGTAATTTAAGAGTCCAAACTCATCTGCTTCCCAATAACCAAACTCCATATAACAACCGGTATAGACACGATCATCTATCACATTTACAGAACGAATAATTGTTTTATTAGGTGATGGATACAATGACCATTTAGCGCCATTAAAGGCTAACAAACCACTATTATTTGCCACATAAACAACTTGGTCCTCAGATTGAGAAATGGCCCAATTCTGATTTTCAGCACCATAAAATTTAGGAGAATAGTTGGCTATAGGAGGAAGCTCTTGCGCCTTTAAAACACCGGAAAACAAGAGGATTAGAAAAAATAGTTTTTTCATCGGTTTATAGTATGTTATTTCTAATAGCCAAAGCAGCTATTAAGTTGTATTACTTTTTGGGATAATGATATACGAAATACAATATTACTATTTTTATTACAATATAGAGAATAGGAAAATAGATATCAGCTGTCCAAACTTACAATTATGACTAAAATAATTAAGCACAATTAATGAAATTCATTTTTAAATCCCCCCCTTTTCGTCAAGAGTTTGTATAGAAACAGGCGCTAATGAACACTATTTGTAACCTCTTAATATATAGACATCTATTGCTTTATTGATATCATCCCGCTATTTTCCCATAAATTACAAAACCCCTTCTTTGATGTCAATTTATTTTCTCGCAACAAACAACAAACTCAAAAAAAACTACCCAAAACACTTGTTACCAACAAACTACCTTAATAAGTTTTTAAAAAAAATGTCTTCATATAATAAAAATTCAATACATGTATAGTACTTAAAAATAAAAATTACCCCTTAAAAAACCACTTAAAATCACCTTAGAAATATTTACGGTTTTACCGTAGTCTTCATTCTAGCATTCCTTTTAATTTTATGCCTAGCTAATCACTTTACAAATACATTGAATTTTTCTACTAGAAAATATAATTACCTAATCGTAGATTCACAGCTAGATGATGTCAAAGAGCTCCAAAAGCAATTTGAAAATTATCCGGACTATCACTGCGTGGGAATTGCTAGAAATAAAGACGAAGCGGTAAATTTAATTCTAGATCAACATCCACATATCGTATTTCTAAACACAGAGATAGGAGAAGGCATGAGGAAAGACTGTTCTTTTAGTATTATTCATGAGCTCCGACAATTTACGGATACACTTCCACAATTTATCGCACTCAGCAGCTCTAAAGATCATACTTATCAAGCCATAAAAAATGGAGTATTCGATTATCTTTTAAAACCTTTAAACTACTACGATTTAAAGAAATGCTTGTTAAAATTTGAAAAAAGTCAACCTCAAACAGCCTCCATCTGTTTAAAATCATATACGGAATATAGATTTCTGCCTATAGAAGATGTATTGTATTTAAAAGCAGATAATAATACTACTGATTTTTTCCTAAAAGATGGCTCTATGGTCACCGCCTACAGTAGTCTAAAAAATTTCGAAATAGAACTCCCCAATATCTTTGTGAGAATTCATAAAAGCTATATTGTGAATGTACATTATATCACCAAAATTCATTTTAGTAAATTCCAATGTACTATTAAATTCTCCAATAAAATTATCCCTTTCTCCAAAGGTCTTAAATCTAGAATGATTGCAATTAGAGACTTCTTGAGTACGGCTCCAACAGAAAATATGGGCATAAGTCTTACCTAAAAAACACCATTCACCCTTCGATTTGGCGAGTAGACTACTAGCATTACCCCACTTACAATTACCTTCCCAAAAACCAATAAAATTATCCCTCTCCCCAAATATCTTAAATCTAGAATAACTGTAATTAGAGACTTCTCGAGTACAGCTCCAACAGAAAATATGGGCATAAGTCTCGCCTAAAAAACACCACTCACCCTTCGATTTGGCGAGTAGCCTACTAGCATTACCCCACTTACAATTACCCTCCAAAAAACCAATAAAATCTTAGTAAACCTAACTAATTTTGCCCCGTACAAAACGATTAATTAATCTTTCGATCGAAAACTGAAGCTTCAAAAAAAGTGTAGAAAAAACGGTAACTCCAGTTAGGGAAAACTAGTTACGCTTCTTTCTATTTGAATCAATGACTTCCCACATTGATTGTTTCGCGCCGTCTTAATGTAAAAAACTACAACTCATAAAATAATTGAGCAGGACGGCTTTTGTCAAATTTTAAACCAATACAATGAAAAAGTCCATACAATTTATTGCCGCTATACTATTACTAAGCACTATACTTACATCCTGTTCCAATACCGATACAGACGAAGAACTACAATTATTTCAAGAACAAGAATTATTTGCCGATGACACTGGAGGTGATGAACCACCACCTTTACCACTGCCAACTCCTCCTCCAGGTGAAGAGACAGTAAATTAAAACCAAAAGCCCCTTAACTGAACGATTAAGGGTTTTTTTTTATAGAAACTTTGGCTACGCTAATTCAATTCATATTATTTGTATTATTTTGCATCCAAACAATTATTTTAATGCGTATTCAAAAGTTTCTTTTAGTCTTATTTATGATCACCATTGGATGTGGGAAAAAATCAACTATCAACACTCATAAAACTACTAAATATAAAACAATTGACAGCCTATTCAATATTTTAAGAAACAACTCCTCTAGTAATTTATTAAAAATCAACAGTATCTCCAAACTAAAGGTACGCATTGATAAGATTGAAAATGATTCCATAAAACTACCTTTTCTTGTTAAATTATCATATTTCAAACTACTTAATAGAGACTTTCAACAATTCAGGCAATTGAATGAGGAAATTTTAAAAATTGATTCAAAAAAGCCCCTCAATTTAAATACGGCATTAGCCTATGAATATTTAGGTAATTATTCACAGCAGAAATATAAGTCAGACAGTGCTTTCTATTTTTTTAACAAAGCCAGTAATGTTTATAAAGAACTAGAAAACACCCCCTATGAAGGAAAAATGCTATTGAGCATGGCAGCAATTCAGACGAGAATGAAAGATTTTACGGGGAGTGAAATAAATTCAATAAAGGCCATTCAGAAGTTAAGAAATTCTAAACAGCAACACAATTTATATTTGGCTCACAATAATTTAGGGGTGGTTTATAAGAATTTAAACAGGTTTGATTTAGCAATTAAACACCTTAAAAAAGCCGTTAATTATTCAAACAAAAAGGAGCCATATTCAGAAGCAACGTTATCAAATACCATAGGCGGTATTTATGTCAAAAAAAACGATCACTTAGAAGCATTAAAATATTACAAAAAAGGACTAGCTACTAAAGGATTACAGGATTCTCATCCAAATACATATGCCATGTTATTAAACAACTTTGCTCATTCAAAATTTAAATTAGGTCAGTATTCAGAATTGCCCGATCTATATTATAAATCACTTCAAATAAGAGATAGTTTACAAATGCTTGATGGTATTGTTGAAGGAAATCTGAAGTTAGCGGATTATTTCCTCACGCTAACTGACACTTTAAAAGCTAAAGAGCATTGTTTAAAAGCTAACAACAAATCAAAAGAATTTAATTATAGTGACGGCCTACTAGATTCTTACCTTTTCTTATCTAAAATTGAACCTGGTGTAAAAGGTCAAAAGTATCTAGAACAATACATTAAAATTTCGGACAGTCTCCATCAACACGAACGTAAAACCAGGGAAAAATTTACAAGAATAGCCTATGACACCGACGAAATAATCGTAGAAAAAGAAGCAGAAACAAAACAAAAATGGCAAGTAATCCTGTTATCAGGAGTTGGAGCAAGTTTTAGTCTACTATTCTTTATCTATAGGAGGCAGCGATCTAGAAATAAAGAATTGGAATATATTCAAGAACAAGATAAGGCAAATGTAGAGATCTACAATTTAATGTTATCTCAGCAAACCATGTTTAATAAAGGTAGTACAGAAGAAAAAAACAGAATTTCTAAAGAACTCCATGATGACATTTTAGGGAGAATTTTTGGAACCCGATTAAGTTTAGATGCTCTTAACGAAAGCAGCGAAGAAGACGCTATTGCAGACCGAGAAAAGAGTATTGAAGATTTACAATTAATAGAAGAAGATATCCGAAAGATATCCCATAATCTATACGCTAGTCAATTCAGTGAAAACATGAGTTTTGAAGCGCTCGTCCAGCAACTACTGGAAAAACAAAGCAACATCAGCACCGCTGAATTTCACTTAAGTTTTAACAAAAACTTACAGTTGGAAAATGTATCCAATACCATTAAAATTAATTGTTATCGAATTTTACAGGAATCCATTCAAAACATCAATAAATACTCAAAAGCGACGTTGGTTAATATCAATTTTTCAGAGGAGCATGGAACCATCGTTTTTAGTATCGAGGACAATGGCATTGGATTTAACCTAAAAAACACGAAAAAAGGGATCGGGATAAAGAATATCAAATCTAGAGTAAAAGATTTAAAAGGACAGGTCGAGTTTATTTCAAAACCTAAACACGGGACTAGTATCCATATTAAAATACCCATTTTAAATGAATCAAAGTAGTACTATGGAACACACCTTAAACATATTAATGATTGATGATCATCCTACAATTATTGAAGGATATAAAAAGATTTTATCATATCATAAAAATTTAGATCTACAGATTCTCATTGCAAAAGATTGCGATGAAGCAATTGACCAGATAAACAGAGCTAAATTAACTACTGGATTTGACATGTTTTTTGTGGACATTCAGATACCAGCATCCATGGACGGAAGATTTACATCAGGGGAAGATTTAGCCATTTATGCTAAAGAAAAATTCCCAAATGCAAAAATTGTAATCTTAACTATGATTGATAGTGTAGATCGCTTGCACAACATCATAAACACAGTCCCACACGACTGTATCTTGATTAAAAGTGATACCACTGCAAAAGTACTTAGACTTGCATTTGAAGCTGTTTTAAATGACAAAGAATACTATAGTCAAACGGTAAAACAACTTAAAAACAAGATCATTAAAAACAATTATGTTTTAGATGAAATTGACATGAAAATTTTGCACCACCTCTCAAAAGGAGTCAAAACTAAAAACCTAACGCATCATATTGATCTGTCATTAAGCGCCATAGAAAAGCGAAAAAAGAACATTAAACTCGTATTTGATGTTGATGGAGATAGTGAGCTATTATTACTTGAAGCAAAAAATAGAGGGTTTATTTAATTCGTTTTTTTTCGCATGCATTTTTATTTGGAATTTATATAAAGTTATACTCTTCATTCAATATAAAAAGAGTAGAATCCTATTCAAACAATATGTGTTTGCTGAAACGAAACACCCTTTAGTTACTCACTATTATTCTAAGTAACACCGAGATAAGGGAAGGATACACGTCCTATTATAAAAAAATGCTAAATAAGGTAAAACAATGTGTTTCTAAGGTAGAAAAACAGTAATTTTATACAGTGAATTTATGATATGCAAAGCATATTCCATAAAAAGAAACCGCTATAATTAAACAGCATAACAACCTACTTATGAACAAACTAAAAAAGAATCCTTTATCAAAATTAATAGGCACATGGAAAGGGAACACTGGAATAGACCTCGCCCCTAAACCTACTGAAGACGAAAACAATCCTTATTATGAAGTATTGACAATTAAACCCGTTGATATTGCCATAGAAAATGCCGAAGAACAAGAGTTAACAGCTGTTGAGTACCATCAACTTGTGAGAGAAAAATCAAATGACAAAGTTTCACATAGCGAAACAGGGCACTGGATTTGGGATAAAGACAACAATATGATTATGAACGGGTTTTCAATTCCTAGAGGAGTCTGCGTATTAGCATCTGGAGATTTTACGGAGACAGATAATCAAGTAACTTTAAGTGTATTCGCTGATGAAAATAATTCCGACGGAGGGATTGTACAATCCGCGTTTATGCAAAAAAAAGCAACCACCAAATCTTTTAAAAGAACTTTTAAAATCAACGGAAATACCTTGAGTTATACACAGGAAACAGTGGTAGATATTTACGGTAAAGTTTTTAGTCATATCGATGAAAATGTATTGACAAAGGAATAATAGTAGAAAAACACCATCATATAAAATACACAAGCCCCTTGAAAATTTTGGTTTTAAAGGGGCTTGTTTGTTTTGACAATCTGTTCCTTGAAAATTACATACTGTGAAATTCAATCAAATTAGCCTCATAATATTGGTTGCCAAGTTTTGACAACAAATTTCGAATTATATTACTATCACCTTCAACAGCAATAGCTGAATACCCCGTATTATTCAGTTTTCCCAACCTCAAATCTATAATATTAACATGTTTTGATGTCAGAGCAGATAGTAAAATCAATAACACTCCTGGCGTATTGTTGTGCTTTGTGATTATTACTTTTTCACTCAATGCCAAATTTAATTTTACACCATCCATCTCCAATAAATAAATACCTTTTCTGTAATAATTAGGCAATTGGGCATTTTCTTTATAGGTAAATTTATGAAACACTCCTGTATCGGTACCATTTATAAAATCAATGGCGCTTTGTATATTCTCTTTATCACCTTCAATGGATAAAAATGCCACAGCAGTACCGTTATTGTTTGACTTTAACCGCGCTGTTTCAACATTTATTCCTTCAGAAGCTAAGGTGTTAAAAAGAGAAGAAATCACACCGGGACGGTCTACATGTTCCGTAAATAATCCATTCATACTTTTATTGGTTGCCATTGGGATTTCATCTGTTACTGTTATAGATTTACCCCATTTTCGAATTCGAATTGCATTATAATCCCCCATTCCTGTAGAGTTCTTATAGATATCCACAAATTCTAAAAAAGAGCCTCCAAAAGAAAAGTCAGGAATTATTTTTCTTTGGGTATCATCCAGTCTTTGATTCAATAATTCAATACCTTTATTTAAAACAGTATATTTTACTTTTAAATCATGGTCATCATAGATAGTACGGTTTTCTGGAATTAACTTGGAATAACTTACATAGCTTTCGTATCCGGCTTCATGAATATATTCAAGACTTTCCTTAAAATTTACCCCATAGTACTTTGAATGATGAGTATCCGTACCCACACAAACTGGAATTTGAAGTTCGTTTGCTCTTCTCAAAATACTTTGAACCGGATAAACACCAACCCCTTTAAATTTACCCGCCATGTTTACATCTAACGAAAGGTTGCGGTCGGCAATTAATTCCAATAAGGTTCTGAATTTATTTGCTAAAGGATGTGAACTTGATTCAAAATTAACCAATGACTCCGGCATTTCAACATTCAGTTTTGGTAAATCTATATGCCCCACAATTTGAATCAGGTCGCCAAAACATTCGATCATTTGAATGGTTTCATTAAAATAACCATCCCAATAAGCTTCCAAACTCCCCCTTATTTTTAACAATTCAAGGGCTTCTTCTTTTGATCCGTCATAAGGTAAACCTTCAGGCGCAAAATGCACTGAACCAATAACATAATCCGCATCTTCTGCCTGAAATATTTTTGAACGACTCCATTGCAAGCCAAGATCCGCCCCCATCCATTCCAGTTCAACACCGTATTTAATATTTATTTTCCCCTCGTATTTTTCTCGAAGTTTTGCAATACGTTTTGGGTAATTTAAATAAGATCTATTTCCTCGAATAAACTTTACATTCGTGTTTTTCTCTGCGATGTATCTAAAATTAGTTAATCGGGGCGAGTGAATAATAAAAGTAATACTCGGATGATTGGCAGCTATTGCTTTATCAACAATATCTTCCAATCTATCAATCCCATGTTTAACACGATCTTGTTCAGTTCCAGCATGAATACCATGTGTTTCCCATATAAATTCATTCAATTTCTTCATCTATTCATTGCTTTTAATTAAACATTCAAGTTGCAAGTTTAACTATTTCGAAAGAAAAGCGAACTATAATTGTATGATTTTTAATATACAAATTTTATAATTTGAAAATTTTCTAGGGGCTTGTAGTGGGTAAATTAATACAATTCTACACGATACTATCGTATTTATAACATTTATCTAATTACATTTATTAGCAATACCATAAACGTTCTTCATTCGCTGTAATTTTCCTGTTTCAGGGTTGTGGAATAAAAAATGGACATAACAACGTTCCTAAATATCTCCGTTGGCATTATATGTTAGGTGTATAAAAATTCTTTTTCACGAGCAAGCAAGGTTCTAAAACGTGTTCACTTTCTTGTTCAAAAGTTAGGCTTTCATTTAAACTAGGAATAAAACAACAGTTTAGTAAACACTAATCCGTTGTTATACTTGATTTCCGCTATAGTAGCCGGGACTAGACTCGAACCAGCATCCACCTCAGGCAGATGAGAGCTTAAATCTGTCCAAATCTCAACTATTTTTCATAACTCCCATGCGATAACTTTGTACAATCGTATTCCGATTTTAGACGGAATTATTCTACAAATAATAACTGTAAATAAATAAATAAAAACTATCACTTGTTATCTTATCATTTATTTCAAACACAACGTAAATACTTCGCCTTTTTACATAAAAAGGATACAGCAATATATCTGTCCCTAAAAAAAAAAAAACAGTTTCGACTTATTAACAACTCAATAAAGTACTGAATTTTGAATTAATTAAACACACCTTTCATTCAATAAAAAATAGTTTAAAAACTTATAACTTCTCGGTCATAAAGTTCCATTTAACGGATTTGTAAGACCATGAATCGCCCATTTTTATATCTTCAACGCTCCCAATTAATTTACCATTTGTTAAGGTCGTTTTCAAACGTTTTTGGGAATAATTGCCTTTTTCATAATCATATGATTTACCGTCATCGTCATATAGAAGAAATTCACTAGGTTTTTCACCGTATACACGTACTTCTAAACTAGTTTGATTATTCCATTCAGAAGTATTTCTTATTTGTCCCATCATAGGAATAATTCCTCCGTCCTTAACATATAAAGGAATTTTATCTAATCCATGTTTTGCTATGATAATGCCACCATCACCAACAAATTCACCTGTATAAAAATCAAACCACTTTCCTTTCGGCAATACTACCTTTCTTTCCTTTTGACCAGCAAACATTGGGGCTACTAAAATGTTTTCCCCCATCATATATTGATCCTTTATTTCTTTCTTTAAAGCAGCTACATACGGATTTTCGGTAGAATTTAAATCACCTTGTTGGACTTCTTCAGGTATATGAGTAAACCCCTCTTCCATGGCCATAGCTCTAAATGGAGGAATTCCACTAAAGTAGTATTCGGAAAAAGTACTATACATATATGGTAATAATTGCATTCTTAAAAATGCAACATCTTGGCAATATTTATAAACATCAGGATAAGACCAAGGTTTGGTTCCATCAGCCCAGGCATTAATCATAGCCATAGGAGAAAAACATACCGATTGCATACGTCGTATCCAATCTTCAGAAGATCCAGAACTTCTAACTTCTGGAGTCCAAAGCACTCCAACAAAACTACTGTTAATGAGCGCTGTAATAAAATCTTCGTGTTTATAATAATCATTGTAGACAACATACGGTAATGAAACAGCACCAACATTTCCAGCTCTTACCAAACCATAGGTTCTTTTATTCTCCTTTCGGTACATATCTGCACTCCATTTTTGAGTCAAAGTTCCATAAATAGATCGCATTGTTTCTCCGTCTAAGCCAGAAGGAAACTGAGCATAATCTGGCCATAACCATCGATCGAACCCGTCTACTTCGTCAATTTTTAATCCGCTGATTCCAACTGACACCACATTTTTCTCAAAATGATCTGTCATTATTTTATGTGCTTCAGGAACTAAAAAATCTGGTACAATTCCAGTCCATACAGTATGTGTTCCTGTAAAAGGTTTTATTTTTTCATAAATAGAAGCACTGGGTGATACATAAGGATTGATCCAAGAATTTAAATGAATACCTTGATCGGCCATACTTTTTACAAATGGCTTGGGATTCGGAAATCTCGTTTTATCCCATTCAAAAGTACAGGGATAAGATTTACTATGCCATCCTGGTTCAAGGCCTATCACATCAATAGGGAAATTGTTTTTAACAAAACCATCAACTTCATCTTGCACTTCTTTTTCTCCATATAATGTTGGAGTTCTTTGCCAAAATCCAAGTCCCCATTTGGGAGGAATAAATCCACCGCCACAATACAAATTAAATTTTTGAACAGTCTCTTGAATATTTTTTCCAGAAAACAGTACCAATTCAACTCCATCATCAGGAATAATGATTTCAATATTATCAGATTTTGGACTTGGAGACCAATTTCTATTAGTATTTCTATCTCTTGATTTGGCAGGATTTTTACTGTCTTTTGTAACTCCTGTCCCTACATATATATCAATATATTTTGCAGAATTAATCAGTAATCCATAGCCATTAGAAGAAACGAAAAATGGTGTAGGCGCATGAGTTCTTCCATTGTCTTTCCCTCCATAATGATCCATATGCAAGCGCAAAATTCTTCCACGTTGTTCAACAGTTTTAAAATTCAATCCCAAACCAAAGATTCTTTCTCCGTCTTCTAAAGGGAAACGAACATATGTTTTCCCATTTTTTGAAAAAGCTTTTATTTCTGAATTATCTAGTGGGAATTCTCCGTTAGATAATTTGTTTAAAGCTTCATTTCTTGGAGATGCCCCAGAAGAGTTTAATAAATTGATTTCTTGAGGAGCATTTATAACAGATTTCCAAACCCCATTGTGTGAATGAGTCCAAGTAGGATTGTCATTAAAATTGGTTAATAATTGAGTCTCATTCTTTTGTTCACAAGAGCTTAATCCAAATAAAAGAATCATTCCCAATACTAATTTTCTCATAGTTTAGTTAAATTTAAATTTGTGTAATCATGCTAAAGTTTACTATTTCTATTCAATTACAATCCAAGAATACGAATTTGCAGGAACGGTAACTTTTACTTTGATAGCATAATCTCTTTCTAAATCGTATTTTTTAGTTTCACCGTCTTTTATTCGTACGGTTGCTGTTTTACTCAAACCAGTATAATATAAAGGCAACTTAATTTCGCGAACCATTTCTTCATCCGTTGGATTAAATAGCATTGCCAATCCTTTTTCTTTTAAATCCGGATTTACATGTAAGAATCCATCCCAATCTTTTCCAGAAGGGCGTCTTAAATGAACGATGTCACTATTTAATACATCACGATATTTTTTATACCAATCAACGACCTTAATTACCAATTGCTTCGTTTCTTCCGAATCATATAATCTTGGCCCTCTATAACACGCCTGGGTTCCCGATCCGTAATTTTGCATCATTTGATTTTCATAATCTACCAAATGATCTTTTAAAGGCTCCATTGTGGCGGCAGCACCTCCACCATGATATTGAGTTAACGGAACAAATGTCCAGTTCATACTAGGAATTCTATCCCACAACCCGTCATAGATATTTTGACGTCCTAGAACTAATTGACGATCTCTTGGGAGTGACCAGTTTACTTCTCTATAGCCTATTCCAGTTTTGTTTGTTCCAGACATCAAATAAAAATCAGGTACATTCATATAAATCCCCTCCGAACGCATCCATTTATACAACCCTTGAATTTGAGCATATTGCTTCCATTGTGAATCCCCTAAGCCATCATGATGTGCGTGCATTGTGGAAGCACAAACATTACCCGGGTATGAACCATCATTTTCAAAAACTTGCATTCCTGTTTTTTGATAGAATTTTTTAACTTTTCTAAAATAATCATACCCCCAATCACTACTTAAACAAGGTGAAGATCCAAAAATCATTCCACCTCTTTTCCCTGTTTTTGGATTGATTACATCTACTTCATCACTAATCCAGCGACTAGATAATAATGAATAACCACCTAATTCGATTCCCTTTGAATTTGCATATTCTCTATATTCTTTGAATCGTTTATAGTAATCTTCATCTTCTTTTTCCATGTTCAATCCACTACCAAAACTCAAGATAATCATCTCATATCCCGTTTCAGCACATTGATCTACGGCTCTTTTTATCACTTTAGAATTCGTAGATGTTAAGTGTAAGAACATCGGATTTTCAGTTGTCCAGGGAGAAATAGTGCGGTATAATTTACGCTTAAACAAGCCGACTCTTTCGGCATCTCTACTATCCATCGGAGTTTCCCAAACTCTGAAAGTAGTTAAGGATTTTCCAACGGGAATTCCTGTGTCTGGTCCAATTGGTAATTTTATTTCCAACAAACATGGTAAATTTAATGGGTAGTTGGTTTGCGAAGTGTACCGAGGATCTTTTTCCCAATACGTTGTTTGATCAGATGGTTTTTGTTGCATACCACCAAAAGCATAATCACTTTGGAAATGAATATTTGGCTTCGTCCAATGACTTGGAGTTTTTACTAAATTTTCACCTTCCACCATAGCCAATTGTTCAATTTTGAATTTATTCAATTGAATAATCATATCAGATGTATTGATAATTTCAATCCATTTGCTCAAAGTTGGAATTCCGTCATACAATACAAAGTGAACCTTAACTATGATCTTATCTTTAGAAAGTGTAAACACCAATTCTTTTCCAGTAGGGGCCTTGTCATTTAATGCCCAACGAACGCGTTTCCAATCCATACGTTCTGAAACTTCCTTGATTTCAAAATTTTCAATCATAAAGGAATTTTCTGCTGCGCTTAAATCATCTATCCATTTCATTAAGGTATACCCATATTCCGGTTGTTTACTCAATCCTCCAATCGGGTAATCTTTTCCATCAATGGTCAAAACACCTTCATTAGAAACACTTCTTAACAAACTTTCTCCTGTCATTTGATTCATATAATCAATGGTAGCCAGATTTGGAGTTAAACGAAAAACACGTGCAATTAAACCATTACTAATAACGATATCTTTTCCCGTATTGGTTTTATAAACTTTTGCTATTGCTTTGTCATTATTTATCAACCAATCATATCCTGGTTGTGCCAACGGCATGGAGATTTCAGGCAGTTCATTGATCAATTTTTTAAGTTTGTTTTTTACCTCACTTGATTGTTCTGGTTTTTCCCCTTTAAAATCACCAGGTACAATAGCTGGAGCAACTTCAAAATATTCAATTTTTGCATTTGCCCATATCGCATTATCTCCACTGGAACCATCTCCAGCGTCTTCAACTATCAACTCCAAAACGCCACCTCTTACTTTTAGATTGATTTCTTTAGCAGGATCACCTTGTCTCATGATGCCACTATTGAACACTTCTTTGCCTTTGTGTAAGACCTTAAAAACAACGCTTCCTTTATCAATCTTCCCGTCAGCCCCTTCCACTCCTAAAAACTGTTTTTTAGTTTTGGTTACGTTATAAAAAATACGTTTACCATCTGTCAAAGGAATGGTTTTAATGTTCTTTGAATCATAATCTATTTTTGAATCATTGACTCCCACTTTGGCTATAAATGTATGCCCTCCATGATTTTTAATTTTTATAATTGATTTGGAATAAACACCAACCCCTTTTGAAAATTTTGTTCCCGCAATGGACAGGTCTTCCCCTGATGCCGATTTATTAACTACTGGAGCACTATAAGTCTGTTGCCCTAATGAAACTTCCATTTCAGAAAGAGTCACAAATTGTTGTGCTTTTGACGTAAAATTGATTCCTACAAAAAAAGCGAATAAAAAATAGTTTTTTGTATTTCTAAGGTTGTTCATCATTGTAATAATTCTTATTTTAAGGAGACCATTTCAGGTAATCCAATCGTTTTTAACTCTAATTTTAAACTTTCATTTTCAGTATTACTTCCAATAAGGATGTAGAGAATAAACACATAGAATAGTTTGTTAAGTTTCATAGTTGCGTTACCTATTTAAAAAATTATTTTTTATTAAAAAGAAATCGACTCCCAGCGCATGTTTACTCTTGTTGTCTGTTGCTTGTGAATTACTCCCAACATATTCAAAACGAATGGTAAAAGAATTATTCACCGGTTTACATTCTCCCAAATCTAAATAAGGATTCGAAATCCCCTCATGTTTTGAATATAGATCCTGTGTTATTTTTTTTTCTCCATTAACATAAATAGTAAATGTTCCACTATTTCGCCCAACAGCTGTACATATTCTAATCCTTGAAGATTCAAACTGTTCGGTTATACTTATTTCAGCAAAGTCACCTGGATTTTCAAACCAAATATTTTTCATTGCACCAGCACTCAGATCTCCCCACATAGGAATTTTAGCGAAATTTTCTTCCACAAGGTCACTTTTTGACCTAAGCGCATAAAGTTCTGCCTCAAGCGCATTATCAACTACATATTGAGATCCTTCGGCTTCTTTGATTAATTTTTCAAGATCTGAAACCGTTGGTAATTTAGCTGCTGCAAATTCTGGCAGTTGCACTTTGTTATGTATTGTACCAGGTTTTGCATACCAAAATGTGGTTTGTGCATATTGTAAAAAGTGTGATTTACTGCGTTTACCACAAGAAGATTCTATGTCAAATTTAATTTGATTTTGAAACGGAATCGCATCTAACACTCTTGTTCTTGTACATACATTATACCCCTTTGATCTAGTTCCTACAATAATATTACCTAAGAAGGGTTTTGAAAATTCATCAGTAGGTGTAGGAACAACTCCTCCTGCCCATCCATAGTAATCTTCAGTTCCTGTTCCAAAATGAGCAGGGAAATTTTTCTCAACATCATCATCTATATAAATTTTTTCATCGCCTTCTCCCCACCATCCTTCAATTGGGTTTAATACAGTCCATTGATCTCCAACGATTACTCCTTGTCCTTTAGCGGTTAAAAAATTCCAATCGAATAACGGAAAGGTAGGTGTTGGATCTTCCATTTGCCAAGTCGCATAAAAATGCATAGAATTCTCCGTCCAATTCTTTGCCTTCGTAATAATCTCCATTTCAGCATGTACAGCTTCTTGACTCAAATTGACAAGGCTGATAGTTGCGTTTTCAGAATAAGGCATTACCCAACGACAAATCATTGTACCATCGGTGGTCACTGAGCGCTCCCACATATCATAAGGTTGTACTTTTCCAACATTGTTAAAAAAGTCTCCAACCGGAACCCAAACAGTAGTTTCATCATCAAAAGTGGCTTTTAAAACCGTTGATCTTAAAGCCTGAGCAATGTTATCCGTATTTGATAATTTAATCTGAATTTCTCTTACGGCTTGATTTCCTTTTGGTAAATTAAACGTCAGTGATTTACCAGAATTAAGTATTGCTTCTTTTTTTATTTTTTCCCCTTGAGTACTTTTAGGTGCTGTTAATTTTAAAGCAACTTCATCGATTAACTTTTCAGACTTTTTGTAGTCTTCCATCGTAAAAGTTTTAATCTTAGTGTCCGCTTTATATTTTCTGTAATTAACAATGTTATAAAAGGCCTTTTGATCCATGGTGATTTTACAACTTTTAGCATAAGGTATGGGAAAGTATAAATTCCCTGCCCTAGTAGTTTCATCAGCAAAAGGAGGTTTTATAAAATCTTCCCCTTTTACAAGTTTGAAAAAGTTGGTTGAAATGGTAGGTTCCGAAGCTCCATCTAAATAAAAATTAATAGTGGCTCCAGTGGTGTTACTAAGCCCATAATAAAAACAAACAGCCCATATTTTAGTAATCACTCCTGGACCGTCATCTTCCATAATCACCCATTCTTTTTTTCCATTGTTTTCTTCTGTTCGAATAAAAGAAACACCATCACTATCGGCAAACCAGCCTGGCTTGTCCGGAGATACAGACTCTCTGTTGTAACTACTTGTTTGTAAAGATTGATAGTTATCGTCCGTAAATTCTGTGATAACATCCCTATCTACCATTTCTTCTAACATACTAGTTAGTGTAATAGTATCATTCCTATTCGAAAAAGTACAGCTCACTATAAGAATGGTAACTATTAAAGCTATCATTGAAATACTTTTTGTGGAAAGTAAACTTTTAAACATGGTTATTTTTATTTGTTATTAATCTTAAAACCCAACACCTTTACTTCACCTGAACTCAACGTTATTTCAATGGTTTCACCATAAGCAACTTTTGAACCAATTAATTTTTCAGAAGTTTCTAAAGGCGAAGAGATTTCGTACTTATTGTCAGAATTTTGTACCCCGATGTATTCGTCTAATTTCAATACATACGTTTTACTTTTATCCGACGGATTGTGAAAAGAGGCATAACCTCCATCTTCATTCCAAGCAGTATAGCCATATACTTCATTTTTTTTAGGGTTTCCTCCGTGCATTCTAGAATATTTGAAATAAGGAAAAACCTTTTCAGCCCATTTGAGGCCTTTAGCCATCACATCCCAATCCTTTTCAGATAGTTTTTGAGTTTTAATGTATAATTCTATAAATCCTGTTCCTCTTGATAAATTCATCCATAAATATTCACTAAAAGCTTGTACACTTTCACCTGTCTTATTTTTTTTAGGCTCGTGGTTAAATACAGAATTTAAAGGAAACTGCGTTTTTTCAGTTTGCCAAGTATCATAATAAACACCATCTCTATATACCAATTCTTCAGTTCTATTACTTCCGCCAGCTGCATCTCCAGCATTAATCATCCAAACGGCATCGATGTGCATTAACCACCACGGACTTAAATAAGCCCCGTTTGATATGACCACATAAACAGCTGGATTTACTTTATGCTGATTCTGAAACAACTGCATTAACCGTTCTGTTCCTGCTACTAAATAATAAGTTTTTAATTCATCAAATTTTGGATCATTTAATCGTTTGTCATTCGCAGAAAATCCTTCAGTATTTAATTGTGGCATGTATGGTATACCATATTTCTTTCCGTTTAATTCAAACTCTCGGGTGTTTAAATGACCAAATACGCCATCTAATTTAAAGTAAGTCACTCCCTTTTTGGTTAAATCAATGATACGTTCTTCCAATAATTGCATGTATTTTGGACCAGCCATGGACATCCAATTATTCATGGTTTCAAAACCTTGTTCCTTGTATCTTTTTGCTGCTGGTTCTGCTCCAAATAAACATCCAGGACTCATCCATAGTCCTAAATTAGAATTTGCTTCTTGAACATTTGAAGTACTCGTGTTAAAGTTTAAATCAAATTTTTTATTTATTTTCCAAGTTTTGTCAGACCAATCAGCATTCACATCTTGCCAGCCATCATCAATCACATAGGCTTTTAAAGGAGTAACTCCTCTTTTAGTAACCAATTCGTTATGAATTTTAGCTACACTTTTTCCAAAACTTTCTTTATTAACATTAGGTCCAAAATCAAACCAGCTGTTGTACTGAACTTGTAGTCTAAGTGGGCGTATTCTAATTTGATCGATATATTTAAAAAATGTTTCTTGGAGTAAACCAGTATGATTTCCAACACCAATAACAGATTTATAAGAGGTATATACTTGGTTTTTTTCAATTGTATTTCCCCACTGATACCCACAATAGCCTTCATTTTGAGATACATAATTATAAGCTGCTGGAAATTCTATTCCCATAAACATCGCTGAATTATATGTATAAAGAGGTTGCCCTAGACCTGGTCGCCATTTTGCAACCCCTTGTGCTGTTATTTGCTTGTTTTTATAAGGTTGGTAAATATCATCCAAACCTAAGACTTCAACATCTATTCGTTCAAGTGTAATTGATTTCTGTGATGTAATTTTTAAATATTTTTTGATATAAAAGTCGTTCTTACCCAATTCATAAATCACTTCAACTTTGATTCCTTTAGCTTTATTTTTTAATAAAAATCCAAGTTTGTATTCGTCTTTAAAAGTTGTCTTTATAAACTTAAAATCTTTTGATGTTAAAATCTTATCCGAACCCTCAATATGTGTTCCTTTTGATATTCTTAATTTGAATTCTATATCGGTTGTAGGAATTAATGTTTTACCTAGTCTTTTATTTTCTATCTTGACAGTTCCAAAGTTACCAGATGTAGCAATTGTTCTACTGATAAACTTATTTTGAATGACGAAGTTTTCTGATTGTGCAAATACTGAACTAATTACTACTAAAAGCCCTAAAATCAATAAATAATGTTTTTTCATGTCTATTTTATAATAAGTGATGTATATACTTTTTCATATCTCTTTCCTAATTCTATATAAGCGTTTCTATTAAAATGAACATAACCATCTCCTTCCCAACGAAGTCCTGTGCTTTCAACAAAACCTGTATTTGATATTTTATCAGGTAAAGATCTAAGCGTTTTCCTTACAGTAATAATTCCTTGAGTGTGTTCTGGTGTTCTATCTATTCCATAAAAGTTCGCCAAATCCCCTACTACAAATGGCAGGTTTTCTATTTTAATATCAGTTCTTAGATCTTTTATTAGTTTATGTAATTTGGTTGCATATGAGTTCGCCAATTCTTCATTTACAGTGTCAGATTCTCCTTGATGCCATAACACTCCTTTTATAGTTCCACGTTTTTTTGCATATTCAATTCTTTCTAAAGCATTTTTATAAATTACTGTTCCTTTATTCAATTTTTCAATAGGAGCACCTCCCCAGGCACAGGGAATAAAACCGACTTTTACGCCAGGATGGTTTTTTAAATATTCTCTACCAAATTCAATTGCCAAACCAAATCTATCAGAATTATGAACTGCATGTAAAGGATGTTTAGCTTGTACCCATTTTATCTCTTCAGTCTCAGAATTAAATTTTGTTCCCCATTTACTCTTTTTTTGCCCTAATAAATTGAACATGTCTTTCTGTACAATAGTATCTCCATCAATAAGAGTTGCAAAACCAGCCATATTTGATTGCCCCATTAAAACAAAAATGTGAAAATTTTCATTAGAAATATTTGTTTGTGCACTTAGAGCAATCGTAATCCATAAAAACGAATATCTTAGAAATTTAACTAGCATAAGTTTATTGTAAATTATTTGTTGAAAATTTTATATTACAAGTATAGTATAATTCAAAAACGTATTCGACCTACTAGCTTAATTGAGACAACTGGACACTCTTTAAAGTGTCTCAATGCATAATGAGGCATATTCATCAGGTTTACACTAACCTTATTAAGTACTAGGAAACAACTCACTACACAAAACAGCTGTTGTTTTATCGTTTTTTTAATTGACTATTAATTCACTAGAAACACTTAAATTATTTTTATCCTTTATGAATAAAAAGCCATAAACAACCCCCTCTTTTGGGTACCGGTTCTCTATTCGATCTTTAAAAATATTGGCTGGTATAGATTTCCAAATTCGTTTTTCATTACTATTCAACGTGTCTACAGAATAGTAAAAGTTCGCCTCAGTTAATTCAATTGCACTCGTATATTCATATACTAATTTTGTTTTTTTTCTTTCTACACTAATAATTTTTGCCAAAGGTGGCCCTTCCTTAAAAGAAGCATTAAAAAAAGCGGCAATTTCTTTAGGCTTCCATCCTTCTGGATGACTATGCCCCATACCTGGTGTTATCTTTATGTACCTGTTTTTTTCAGGAATCAATTTTATAGTTTTATCAAAGGGTTCAATATCGAAACAACCGTCCGTATTTCCAGTGATAAACAGGGTTGGACATTTGGAATAAATAAGATAGTTTTTAGGATCAATTTTATCCATCCAAAGTTCTCTTTCTTTTATTGGCAACTTGTCAAAATGTTTCTTATCTAATTCGATTTCATCATGAAAAGCTGTGCCATAAACAGAGGCGGCTATTTTAAAACGATTGTCTATACCTGACACGATGCACGTTTGAAAACCACCCCAACTTATACCAGTTACTGCCGTTTTATTTTTAGCTACCTCTGGGAAACTTAAAAGTAGGGAATGAGCTAAAATGGCAGTACTCGTAGTTCTGTACGCCCTCACAGCCTCTGGGCCATGTTTAATCGAATCATACATAGCTCCCAATTGTTCTTCTAAATTTTTGGGTGTTGCCCCACCATTTTCAGATAACCTTGTATTTCCATAATCGCACGTAATTGCCGCGTATCCTTCTTTTGCCCAAAGCTCCACCCATTCTTTGAGAGCAGGTTGCGCTCCTCCTGAAATCAAGACTACTCCTGGATATTTATTCCCTAGATTTTTACCTGTTTTTAATATATCTGGATTAGAATAATAGGTGAATACCTTTGTTTCTTCTCCTTTATAATCAACACCTTTAAATAGGATTTGTCTAACACTTGAAGTACTATCTAAATAGGTAAACTCAGGAGTTTTTTGTAATTCGTCTAAATCCCAGATCAACTCATTCGTTTTGATTAATGATTGGTTAATTCTTGGAATTCCAGAAAGCTCTTGACCAAAGGATGTTTGGACTAGAAGTAATAAAAAAATTGTGATTCTGACCATGAAAATGTTTTTATTCGATTACAAACCAGTTATACCAATTGGGTTTTACCACTACTTCAATTTCAATTTCGTATTCCCTATTTAATTCGTGGACTTTTGATACTCCTTCTTGTTCTCTTACAGATGCTTCTTTTGTTAATCCTGTATAATATAAGGGTATTTTAATTTTCTTTTTGATAATATTATCTGTTGGATTAAAGATCAATAAAAAACCTTTTTCTTTCAAGTTTGGATTTACATGCATCATATAATCTATGTCTCGTCCGTCAGCACGTCGTAAATGAATGATATCGCTTTCTAGAATATCACGATATTTCTTATACCAATCGACCATTCGTTTAACCATGACCTTGGTTTCTTCTGTATCATATAAACGAGGACCTCTTAATGCAGATTGTACACCTAAGCCAATATTACTCGCCAACATCATTTCGTAGTGATCCAAATGTTCGTTCAATGGTTCAATGGTCGCCGCTGCTCCTCCTCCATGGTATTGTGCTAGGGGAATAAAACTCCAACGCATAGATGGTGTACTTTCCCATGTGCCGTCGAATGCATTCTGACGTGTATGAATTAATTGATGTCTCCGAGGTAATGACCAATTGTTTTCACGATAACCAATGCCATTTTGATTAGAACCATTTAAATAGTAATAATCTGGAACACGCAAGTAAACCCCTTGCTCTTTACACCATTTATAAAAATCAGTCATTATTTTCCATTGCTTGTATTGAGAGTCTCCTAAATTTTTATGTCCCGGATGATCTTCAGATGCACAGACATCTCCTGGATAACTTCCGTCATGCGTAAATGTTTTAAACCCGGTTTCTGAGAACATTTTATACATTTTCCGAAAATAATCTTCTCCCCATTCACTTGCTAAACAAGGTGAGTTTCCAAAAGTGGCAAAACCACCCCGCTTTCCAGTTTTCGGATTGATGACATCATCTTTCTCGCTGATACTTCTAGAAGCCAGTAATGAATAAGTTCCAATTTTGATTCCTTTTGTATTCGCGTATTCAGCATATTTTTTCATTTGCTGATAGTTTTTGACACTCTCATTCTCTGGATTAAACCCACTTCCAAATGAAAAATTAACCATCTCGTAACCCAGTTCAGCAGCTTGATCTACCCCATTGGTATACTCGTCCCATTTAGAGCTTGTAATATGAAACATTAACGGATTTTCGGTGATCCAAGGTGCAACAGTGCGATACATTTTTCTTAAAGAAAGTCCGTTTCTTTCCTTGTCATAAGAATCATAGGGGAGCATAAATGTTTGGATTGATCTAAAAGATTCTCCCGATTTTACCTGGAGATTATATCCATATTTCGGATAAATCTTCATCACATTTGGAATATCCTGAACCCATGAAATTTGTGTGGTATAATCTTGGTCAGCTTCCCAATGAACCGACTGATTATTGGCTACTTTTACTTTTCCTGATGAAAATGCATAGTCTGTTTCAAAGTGAATACTGGGTTTTACTTTGAAATCTTCTCTGTTACGATATCCACCATAAGGATCGTGGTCGGCGATACCTAAATATTCTGAAACAATATTATCTATATCGACGGGTCTTTCAGAATTGTTTTGAATTGTAATCCATTTAGAAATTGTTGGTACTCCATCATATAGTTCATAGTTCACGGAAACAACAATTTTTTCGAGATCATTTAATTTTGCTTTAATCTTATCTAATTCGTTTTTGTCCAACCTGCTATAGACAGCAAAACTATTCATTTTTAAACGCACTAATTCTCCTGGCGATTGGTGATCTTCACCTGAGGAATTTTTTCCAAGCTTCCCAATGCGAACCGCAATAGGATCTTTTACAGTTTCACCAAAATCTATGGATTGATAGGTTTTCCATACGCCTCCTTTAGGTTTTGCTTCGCAATGCACTTTGTTCCCATCAATTCGCAATCTTAAAAACCATGTTTTACTAAAATCAACATTTTCCTTGCCTCCTGCTTTTGTGTTTTCTTTTTTACCGTCATAAACAGTAAATCGCCAAGCCCCAGTATTTTTCACCCCAGATTCATTTCCGGGTCTCATATTAAATTTTATCGTTTTTTCTTTCCAAATAAGAGATATACCCGGCCCCCACTGTCCACTTAAGTCTGTTCCGGCATCAATCGAAGTTTCAACCACCCCCACTCCTTTTGGTAAGGCATATTCACCAAAAACTGCGGTATTATTTGGCGTATATATTTCTCCTGGCTTTCCTTCATTGATAAAAGAACTTCTTTCATGAGCATCACTTGTTCTAACCTTCCAAACAGATTCTAAAGAAGTAAAATCATCATGAAAAATTTCTTGTCTTCCAATGTTACTTTCTTGTGAAAGTGCCAATAAATCTTCTGAAGATAAATCTCCAAGTTGGTAATCCATTTGAAGTTTTACCCCTTTAGGTGGCCATTCGGCATCAGGTGCATGATGACGTATTTCTTTCCATTCCAATCTTTTTACTGGTCTCCCAACTTTAAATCCTTTAAATTGAAAAGAAAGGGGATCGGCTTCTAAGGAATTTAGCCAATCAGGATAGAGAAAGGCAAGATTTGGTTGTCCTGTTAAACCTCCAATGTTTACTGTAAAACCATTTATACCAATAACCGCTTCAGGTTTAACGGCTCTAATAAATTCTTCGTCGTTACCCAATATCTTTAAACTCGTAGTCGCAGCATTTGGAGTAATTCTAAATGTTCGTGAGATAATACCATTTGATAGAACAATGGATTTCCCTTCATCTGCTTGTGAAATAGTTGCTTTGAAGTTTTGGTTATTAATTAGCCAATCTTGATTTTTTGAATTTGCATTTTCGCTGTATTTTTTTAAATCGCTTATTTTTTGAGCTTGAATATTTGAAAGTCCTATTAAAATAAATATAGAGACAATAAGATGGTTTAATTTATTTTGTTTGCTTAGATGTTGATTTTTTTTCATTTATTTAAAGTATTCTTTTAATTTTTATTTTCAGATTTTTCATTCCCTTAATTATATCACCAACCCAAACACCTTTTGATTTTTCAACGAAAAAAACATTCTCGGAAATAGGTTTTCCCTTATCCAAATAAAAAGTAATCGGGCCACTTTCTAACATAACAAAAGACAATTGCTCTTTGCTATATTTAATATCTTCAATAGCACTTGACGCAAGGTATTTATCAGTTCTACCTACCAAAGACCAGCCATTAATAACTGGAGAAATCAAATATAATTTATCTCCGAAACCATCTATTTCAACCTGAAATTTATCTTGCATCAATGTCCCAGTACTCTTGTACCAATCGTACACAAACAAACCTTCGGAAGGAACTTTCCATCTACCCAGATAAGGCTGCATCATTCCTGTTGCATTCGCATAATCATTGGGAGTTATACTGCTTTTATAAGTTTGTCCTTCATTCCCGAAATTATAAACTACAATCGCTGCTGAATTATTAGATAAAGGAGCCACCACTTTATAAAGCGATTTTTCTTCAAACGATTTGAACAAATCATCTGGTAAAGGTGCCGCTGGAGCTAATGGGCGCAATAATCGTCCGTCTTTAAAACATAAAGGATCAATGTTTTCTGCTAAAAACGCTGTTGGATCATCTGATAAATATACAGGTCCACCAGAAATTGCTTTCGAAACGGCCATCATTCTACCGGCAAAAGCATCATTGGAATGAAACATATCGTGATCTCCCCAAGCGATTTGACCCAACCAAGGCATTGCAGCATAAGAGTGGTATAGATGTGCCTTTGCTTTTGCTTCATTCCCTACCTTGTAATCTTCACTACAACGTCCAGCAACACTTTCTCCAGAATAAAGCAACGTTACCGTTTGATGCCAGTTACAATTCATCAAATCTAAACCTGTGTTTTCAACTGCCTTGTGAAATTCTTTTGCCAAAATCACCGAAGCCTTAACCGGGTTATCAACTGCTTCTGAATTATTTTTAGGCAAACCGCCAATGGCCTCAGGATGTGTTGCTCCAGCATAGTAAGTAAGTGCATCGGTTTGAAAATCAATTTTCAGAAAATCAAAACCTTCAATCTTAGACGGACTTAACAAATAATTAAAAAAGTTTTCAGCTGATTTTTTACTGCCGGGTGATGGAAGTAAAATATTGGCCGCACTTGTGATCATATCCTTTTTAACACTTCCAATATCTCCAGGGATTTTAATTCCGTGATTATCTCCCAAATAGGCATACCAAATACCCATCCATTTAATTCTATCCTCCTTCTTTAATTTTGTCAATGCCGAAATTCCGTCTGGAAAATTTTCATTCGACTCAATAGATTGCCGATTGAAATGCCCATCATCCAAAAGGAAATAACGTACAGGAATTTCAGATTCATTCAGCTGATTAATTACCTGACTCATGTTTTCTTGCGTCACATTTAGATGAAATTGCTCCCACGAGCACCAACCTAAATATTCAAAAGGCTCAGGATATTTTTTTTGATAACGCAATTTTGTAGTACCTGTTAAATGTTCACTATCTAGGGTTTCTTTCCAAACCAACTGACAGGCTTCGTAAGCATTACCTGCAAAAGCCCATGCAAATAATGGAACATCACCTTCTATACTTTCTTTTCCATGAGTTCCTACTTTTAGCATTAGATTATCCTCCCTAGTATCGAACCAACTATAGGCTCTTTCATCAGCCAATGGAAGTATAGACAGATATTTATCATCAGAAAGTTTCAACAACAAAAATATTCCACCCTCATTTACTGTATTTAAAGAATCATTGGAAATAATTTCACCATAAACCCTGTTAGCGCCTGTTGGCCACCAATCTCCACTGTAATACACTCCCTTTTCGAAATGAGGTAATTTTAATTCGATGGCATCAAAAACTCCTAGGGAATCTGGTATTCCAACATAATCCGAATAGACTTCAACACCCGAACTTTTCATCTTTGATAGATCAAACTGTAACGCTTTCTTTTTATCACTACATGAAATTACAACCATTAAAATTGCAAAAAACAAAAATGAATTACTGACTTTTTTTATTTTCATATTACTCTTAAATATTAAATTCTGAATACAACCCAAAATCAGAAGCATTCAAATCTGCTTGATCATTAGATTCCTTTATGAGTCTTTTTCCAATCCTGATATTTTCGATTGAAATTTAACATCATCTATAAGGTTGTTCAGCTCAAAAGGATGCTTATGAGTTACAGTTCCCATTTTGCTAATAATTAGTTTGAAAACACCATAACAACGATGACTATTCCCTTTATAATTCCATTCACATTTAACATAGTTTCTTATTTGAGTTTAATTATTCAATTACATACCAATTGTACCAATTAGCCTTTACCTCAACCTCCATTTCGATAAAATATTTACGATCAAGATTGTATGTTTTAACCTTACCTCCTTGTTCTTTCACTTTGGCAACATCCGTTAATCCTGTATAATATAATGGTACTTTAATCGTTTTTTTTATCGTTTTATCCGTTGAATTATATACCATAAACATTCCTTTTTCCTTCAATTTTGGATTCACGTGCATCATATAATCTATACTACGCCCATCTGCTTTTTTAAGGTGTAAAATGTCACTCTCTAATATTCCTCTATATTTACGATACCAATCTGTCATTCTTTTTACCATAATTTTGGTAGATTCGGTATCATATAATCTCGGGCCACGTAGAACAGATTGGATACCCATTCCTAAATTACATGCCAACATCATTTCATAATGATCTAAATGTTCGTTCAACGGCTCAATAGTTGCAGCTGTACCACCACCATGATATTGGGCAAGTGGAATAAAACTCCAACGCATTGCAGGAGTACTCTCCCAAGTGCCATCAAATATATGTTGACGTGTATGAATTAATTGTTGACGTCTAGGTAAGGACCAATTTGCCTCACGATAACCAATAACAGATTGAGATTGTCCAGATAAATAATAATAATCAGGAACACGTAAATGAACACCATTGGCACGTGCGTCTTTATAAAAATCAGAAATCTTTTTCCATTGTTTGTATTGTGAATCCTCAAGGTTTATATGCCCTGGATGATCCGTAGATGCACAAACATCACCTGGGTAAGACCCATCGTGTGTAAAACTTAATAGATGATCTCCATCAAATAATTTCCTCATCTTTCCAAAATATTCATTACCCCATTCACTCTCTAAACAAGGTGAATTACCAAAATATGCAATACCACCCGGCTTTCCAGTTGCTGGATTTATAACATCATCTTTTTCACTAATTCTTCTTGATGCCAATAAGTTATAGGTTCCTAAACTAATTCCTTTTTCTTTGGCATATGCAACATATTTATCAATCAAAGCATAATTCTTGTCGCTCGTATTTTCTGCATTAAATCCACTTCCAAATGAAAAATTAATCATTTCATAACCAATCTCAACACTTTGATTTACAGCGTTTTCAAACTCATCCCAACGATTTCTAGTTAAGTGAAATGTCATAGGATTATCAGCCACCCAAGGAGCAACTACCCTATACATCTTACGCAGTGCCAATCCTTGACGTTCTTTGTCAAAAGTATCATATGGTAATACAAACGTACGTATCGATTCCATCGATGCATTACCTTCAACAAAAACATGATATCCATACATTGGATATGTTTTAACCTGATTAGGAATATCTCTTGTAATCGAAATTTGAGTTTCATAACTCTGATCAGAACTCCAATGTACTCCATTACTATTAGATACTTTCGATTTTTGAGCGCCAAAAGCATAATCTGTTTCTAAATGAACATTTGGTGTAATTGCCAAATCAGGTCTTCCAAAATTCTTATTTGTAGGATCTAAATCTGTCAGGGCTAAATATTCTGATACGATATTATCTACTTTAATTGATTCATCAGAACTATTGAAAATTTCTACCCATTTAGACAACACAGGAATGCCATCGTACATCTCATAATTAACAGCTACTATAACCTGCTTAAGCGATTTTAGATTATCATCTAATTTTTTTAATAAATCCTTTTTAACCTCAGAATAAGCTGTAAAACTATGCATCGTAAGTCTAACTATTTTACCAGGATCACTATAATCAACACCTTCTGCATTCCTTCCAAGTTTCCCTAATCTAACTGACAAAGGATCGTCTATTTCACTTTCTGATTTAATAGTATGAATCAATTTCCAAATACCAGCTTGTGGCTTGGCCTCACAATAAATTTGGTTGCCTTCTATTCTTAAACGCAATGTCCATGGCTTATCAAAAGAATAATTTAAAAACCCACCTGCTTCCATAATTTCACGTTTTCCATCAAAAACAATAAACTTAAAAGGTCTTGCGGCATCTCCTGCTTCTGTACCGTTTTGAATGGTAAACTTCACTGTTTTTTCTTTCCAAAGTAATCCAATTCCTGGCGCCCAACAACCACTATGATCTGTTCCAGCATCAACAACTGTTTCTACAACACGAACACCTTCTGGCAACTTTTGCTCAGCAAAAACAGCCGTATTCTTTGGTGTATAAATTTCACCTATTTTCCCTTCATTAGAAAAGGAACTACGTTCATGACTATCACTCGTGGTAATTTTCCATTCTTCGGACAAAGTCTTAAAGTCATCTGATAACAATTCTAATCTACCCGTGCTACTTTCTTGTGAGATTTTTAATATTTCTTCTGCGGAAACAGCCCTATTCAACGCGTATGTCATTTTAAGGTGAACTCCTTTTGGAGGCCACTCCACCTCTGATTTATCATAAGTGCTACGCTTCCATTCTGTACGTTTTTCTATATCCGAAATTTTAAAATCTTGCAATTGAAAAGAAAGTGGATTTATTTTTAGGGAATCTATCCATTCTGGAATTAGAAATGCTAGATTAGATTGACCTTCTAATCCTCCAACATTAATTACAAAATCATTTATCGTTATAATCGCCTCGGGCTTAACGGCTCTAATCAATTCTTCTTGATTGTATAGTTTTTTAAAACTAGTTGTTGCGACATTAGGTGTAATACGAAAAGTTCTCGAGATTAAACCATTAGACAAAATTAGATCCTTATCTCCATTTCTAAAAACCTTAGATGGAATACTCTCTTTCTCGAGCATCCAATCTTCGGCAGCACCATTTACATATTCATTCTTAGCTTCTGTCAATTTCAACACTTTATTCTTTAAGTCTTGTGCTAAAATAAATTGAAATGGTAATAAAAGAAGTATAGCTATTAATTGTTTTTTCATTATCTTTATTTCTCGTTTTTGTTACTTTTTTTGAAAAATCTATATTTTTAAGTGATTTTCCCTACGCTGTTTTTATTATTTCTAATAAAACTATTTTACATTACCATAACCCCGCATTCGCCTATTTTTAACATTATTATTCTTCTAATGTGTATTCAATTGGGGCAATGGTTCCATCTTCTCGAAATGACATTTTTTCAAAAGATGCAGATCTCCGATGGTATGAACCCTCATTTACATCACCCCGATGATAAAAGAAATACCATTCACCTTTAAACTCCACCACAGATGCATGATTGGGTGAGTCTGGTGAGTCTGGTGCTAATTCCCCCTTAAAAGTAGCGTATTGGGGTAATGGCGTATTTGCCATCCAATATTTAGTAACAGGACCTTTCCTCGCATGAAAATAATAAATACCATTACGTTTGAATACATGCACAGCTTCATCTACAGCGTGTTTATTTACAGTGTCTTTAGTCAGCTGCACCCAAGGACCGTCTAACTCAATCATATTATCCTTCAATTTTGCTCCCATTATATTTCTCCCCGGTTCACCAATATTTACCCCATCGCTGCCATAAATATAGGCTTGTCCATCATCATCAACAATAACGCATGGATCGAAGATGGTAGTAATCTTATCAGTTACAGCCTCTTCCCACGGACCAACAGGTGTGCGACTTTTCGCCACACCGATATGGGTTCTGTCATAGGGAAAGTAGAAATAGTACCAACCATCTTTGTAAGCTACATCTGGTGCATTCATTTGTCCATGAGCCCAGTCGTATTCTCTTGGTTTGAGCACTACACCATGATTGATCCATGTTTTCAAATCAGAAGATTCCAAAACAACATAATCTTGCATTGTTTTATAAGACACCGCCCCCTCAACATCTCTAGAACAATACACGTAAACCTTATCATTAAATACTTCTGCTGCAGGATCTGAAGCATAAATAAAGCCCGTATCTTTCTTATTTAAAATTGGATTTTGCGCATTTAAGCAACATACGAACATTAAAAAAAAAGAAATAAATATAATTTTTATAGTTGGTCTATTTTGTTTTATTATCATTTTATTCATTTGTTATTTTTTACTGAATTAGATTTAAACTTAAAGGGACATCATTCATTCCTTCAGATTTAGCAATCAATTTTATGTTGCCTATTGTTTTTCCTCCTTGAATAATAACCATCGCTTTTCCATTAAAAGCCATTCTTTGAGTTGCAGTATCTATCTCGGCTGTGGCTGGATTTCCATTACCTACACCCAATATTTTAGCATCGCCTTCAATTTCAAACTGTATTAAATTATTTGCTAAAGGAACCAAATTCCCTTTTTTGTCTACAACCTCAACTTTAACAATTACAACATCTTTACCCGTTGCTTTTAGTATCATTTTGTCAGAAATCACCTTTAATTTCGATGGCTTCCCTGCAGTTTTAATAATGTCTTCACTTACTTTTTCCCCTTTGGTATATCCAACAACTTTTAAATTTCCTGGGGTGTATTTAACACTCCATTGTAAAAAGCCATATTTAGGAACTTCTTTTGTTTCCAGTTCTTTTCCATTTAAAGATAATACGACTTTATCTGCATTACTAAAAACAAGAACATCGACATTCTTACCCTCATTACCTTCCCAATTCCAATGTTGTGCTATGTGCAAAACATTTTTTTTAGTCCACCAAGATTGGTAGTAATAATAGACGTCTTTAGGAAAACCTGCGATATCAATAGCTCCAAATTGAGAGCTATTTGTTGGGAATTTCCCTCCCCAAGTTTCTCCATTATAATCAAATCCAGTCCAAAAAAAACTTCCTGCTAAAAATTCTCTTTCTTTATAAAACTTCATTGTTTTAAAAACATGATTATATTTATTTATTGCATTAGCAGCAACATGACCTGGTATTTTTTGTAATTGTAAAAGCGCTCCTTCTGGAGAGTAATACCCCCCAACACCATCTTTTAATGTCTCATCTCCTTTTCCTTCTCTAATATATACGCCTCGTGTTACTGATGCATTCGTTGTTTCCGTTCCTATTAATGGTTGATTTGGATGATTTTTATGGTATTCATCAATAAAATCAAGGCTATAATTAAAACCCATTATATCAATTTCTTGCGAAAATCCGAAATCTACTTTACTTCCCCAGGCGTTTACACCAGCGGTTACTTTCCTACTTGGATCTAAACGATGGGTTACATCAACCATCTTTTTCATATACCGTTTCCCTATACTATTTCGTTGTGTTCCGCCTTCTTCATTTGCCATTGACCAAATAATAATTGAAGGGTGATTTCTATGGTTATTAACCATCCATTCAATTTGTCCTAACGATTCTTTTGTACTTCCGGAGGAACGTACTTCATCCATTACCATCATTCCTAAACTATCACAAGCATTTAGCATAGATTGAGAAAACGGGTAATGCGAACGAATAGCATTGACGCCCATTTCTTTTAATAGTTTCAATCGATAATAATGAAGTGATTTTGGAATACCTGAACCAACACCTGCAAAATTTTGATGAATACAAACACCTTTTATCTGAACTCGTTTATTGTTAACAAGTAATCCTTTATTAGCATCAAATTTCAACGACCTAATTCCAAATTTAGAGGTATAATTGTCTACAATTTTCTCTTCTATTATAACTTTTTGTAAAAGTGTATATTGATATGGTTCATTCACGGACCAAAGGTTTGGGTTCTTCACATCTAAAGTTTGTTCAACAATATGATGAGACCGTTTTTCAACCATCGTAGTTTCTGTAATTGACTCCGTAATTACCTTACCTGATTCGTCAACAATTTGAGTACTAATTTTCCCTGTTAGATTTGTGAAATCTTCATTTAATATTTTTGTTTTTACTTGGATTGTTGCTTTTCCTGCTATCTGTGATGTGGTAATATATGATCCAATATTTTCAATATGAAATGGGTTTGTAGTTACCAATCTAACTTCTTTATTAATCCCAGCCCCTTCATAAAACCATCCTTCATGTATACTTGCATCAACACGAACAACAATTATATTGTCCTCTCCATATTTTAAATAATCTGAAATATCAAAATTAAAACCAGTGTATCCACTCCAATGATTCCCCATATAAAAACCATTTACCCAAACTTTACAATCTCTAAAAACACCATCAAATTCTACAGTGGTTATCTTACTTTCATCATCCTTATCTACATTGAATGTCTTTCGATACCAACCAATTGATGTTGCTGGATATAACCTATCAACAGGTTTATAACCATATCTATTACCCATTTTCGGATCTTGATTGGCATCATAAGGTAAATTTGGAGACCAGTCATGGGGTATATTTATAGTTTGCCAATCTTCATCATCAAATTTCAAAATGGTTGCATCAATAGAATGACCCCCATAAGGAGCTGGTTCTAATTTTGCAAATTGCAATCTAGAACCATCTCCGTAATGAAAATCTTTTTCTACATTATATGAATGACCTAAATGAAATTTCCAATCTTGTGTTAAATCTGTTATCCTGCGTTGTGCAGAAATATTGAATGTTACCACAGATAGAAACAAGCAAATACTAATTTTAATATTCATAATAATTACACTTTAAATCTACAACCCACATTGGAACTGTTTTTTTTTGGAGTTAATTCAATAAAATTAAAGAAAGGATTATGAGCTTTCACACATAACCCTTTAGTTTAGATAATATTAACTCAATTAAATATTTATTTTAACTATTGAAGAGGGTCAAATGTCCCACCCCATCCTTTAGTTTGTACTAATTTTGGGTTTGAATTTAATGCACCTTGAGGTAGATCGTAAAAATAGTATTTGTCTTGATAATCAATTGGAATACCATCATCCAATGTATTTCCATCTCTCTCTAAACTTGTTAGTACTGTTGTAAAATAAGTGTTATACACGGTAGGATCACTCAAATCTATCGACCCATCTAAAACACCATTTTCAAGCGCTTTACGATCATCTAAAACTTCATCAGACGGATCTAATGCATCAAACGCTGCGGTTCTTTCAATAACATAACCTTTTCTATGCGTTCCATTCAAAGTACTATACATTCTACGTCTTCTTAAATCACTAGATCTTTTACCTTCAAATACTAGTTCCAATCTTCGTTCTAGCATAATTGCAGTTCTCATTTCATCTTTATCCATCCCTTCTTTTAGACCATAAAATCCTGTTCCAGCTTCTATCCCAGCACGTGTACGAATTTTGATTAGCGCATCATAAGCTTCAGAAGTTTTTCCAATCTCATTGGCTGACTCAGCAAAAAACAATAAAACCTCAGCAAATCTCATTTCAATCCAGTCCGTCGTTCCATTATAGGTATCTCCTCCACCTGCTATAGAACCATCAACAGCCTTTTTACATAATAATGCAGAAGGAGATATTCTCTCGTCCGCTCCAGCTTCTATTTGACTTTCAACAAAAGTCCACACCAAGTCACTCGTAGTTTGAGGAGCAGGATCATTTAAAGAAAAAAGAGCTCCATTACGTGCTATATTAGCATTAAATCTAGGATCTCTGTTTTCCCAAAACACCGTAGTATCATAGGAATATGAAGAAGTAGCATCATCAATTGCTTTACCATCTTTCATAGGATAGGCTTCTGCGATACCAATACTTGGCTTGTCCCAAGACTCTCCGCTAGTACCTGTAACAAAAGGTCTAACCCCAACGTCTCTGCTGTGGGTTTTATCCGTAGTATACCTTCTTATAATGATGGCTTCTGAATTTGAATCTGATTCATCAAACCACAATTCAGCATAGTCTGGGTATAAACCTTTTCCTTGACCTTCCAAATATGTTTTTGCAGTACTCACTGCTTCATATGCGGCTTGCCATCTACCTTCACTTTGACTTGGATCAAATTGTTCACTCGCATAAAACAATAATACTTTTGCTTTAAAAGCCATAGCTGCACCTTTGGTAATTCTTCCATAATCACTTCCTGCATCGACATAGCTAGAAGGTAATCCAATTATAGCTTTATCTAAATCAATAATTATTTGATTGATACATTCCGAAGTCTTATTTCGAGGGATTTCGAGTTCATCATTTAAATCGTTTAATTCTAAAACCAAAGGCACTCCTCCATAGGTTGATACTAAACTGAAATAATGTTTAGCTCTAAAAAAAAGTGATTCGGCAATTAAAGAATTTTGAAAATCTTCTGGGAGCGCACCTGTTCCTACATTTGCTAATAAAAGATTAATATTTTTTATTGCACCGTAAGTACCTCCATAGCTGTTTTTCGATGAGGAATTAACTTCACCATACATTACACTATTTGCTCCTTGGGCGTCATCAGATAATCCAGAGGCTCCGTTGCTCCATCCAGATAAACCACGATCATAAATTTCATTTAAAAACCCTTCAGCAAGATTTTCATCATCCCATACTTGTTCATTACTAATGGCTGCCAACTCGTCCTTATCTAGCACATCATCGCACCCGATAAATATTAACCCTATTAGGATTAAAAGGCTACTTAATTTATTATTTAATTTCATGTGTTTAAAATTTTGTAATTAACTAAAAATATTTCAAAATTTGAGAACCCATGTAAGCACTCGT
>Ga0209395_1000739_pt1 | contig 47228 bp, 43 predicted proteins | sample GOMGulsemesocosm_3_FD_184635 | JGI IMG/M metagenome (GOLD analysis project Ga0209395, IMG submission 184635) | Methane-oxidizing microbial communities from mesocosms in the Gulf of Mexico - GOM9D Gulf of Mexico (SPAdes) (version 2) | ecosystem: Environmental > Aquatic > Marine > Cold seeps... | reverse complement strand
GCAATAATATCCATTTTTAACACTCCAGGATGCTCCGATAAAATATCGGATTTTATACAATCTGGGGTGGAAACTTTTCAACGCTGTTTACCCCAGAACCCTGGTAAGTTTTGCACGCTGATTAACAAAGAAGTCGTTAATTTAGTTACTGAACAGGGTTACTCAGTGCCTGAAGCCACTAAATCCTTGGGCCTTAATGCTATCTAGTGTATCGCTAGAAACAACAGATTGAAGATCAACAGCAAGGAAAAGTCTTGGCTGAAGATGGGCGTGAAGAATTAAAGCGCTTACGTAAAGAAAACAAGCTATTACGTATGGAGAAAGAGATATTAAAAAAGGCCAGTGCCTTCTTTGCGAAAGAAATGAAGTGAAATATCGCTTTATTCACCAGCAATCAGAAGGCCGCTTTGTTAATCAGTTGTGTCGTATTATGAAAGTGAGTCTATCAGCTTATTATGCTTGGCGTAAGCGGCAAGCAACACTCATTACAGTGGATGAGTTGCACTTGTAGCGTAGAACGAAAGCATTGTTTTCTGCGAGTAGAGAAAGCTTAGGCAGCCGAGAATTAATGAAGAAACTTCGCACAGAAGGATTTCAAATAGGTCGTTACAAAACACGCTCATTGATGAAGCGCTTAAACCTTGTGGTCAAGCAACGTGTCGCCTATAAAGTGACAACTAAACGAAAACAGAGTGATGCCGTAGCTGACAATCTATTAAACCAGAATTTTAACCCTTTGGCTGTCAATGATGTATGGGCAGGTAATATTACTTATTTACGGACAGCTGAAGGCTGGATGTATTTAGCTATTGTCATGGATTTATATTCACGCCGAATCGTTGGGTGGCATATAGATAAACGAATGACAGTAGACTTGATTGCTAAAGCATTGGTGAAAGCAGTCAATATTCGTCAACCAGGTAAAGGTTTGGTGTTTCATAGTGATAGAGGTTCACAATACACCAGTAGGTCGTTCCGTAAAATATTAGCTGGGTATGGAATACGTTCCTTAATGGGCGATGTTGGGACCTGTTATGACAATGCAATTGTTGAACGGTTTTTCGGTAGTTTAAAGCATGATTGGATTTTCAAAGTTCATCAGCCAACGAGTGAATTCATGAAACAAGATGTAGCAAAATACATCAAAGATTACAATTTAGATCGGTTGCATACTGCCAATGGTGATATGACTCCCGCTAATTTTGAAAACTCTCAAAGAAAAGTGTCCTGTTTTGGTTGACCAGTACAAGATGCTTTTATAAGGGTAAGTAAAATATAAGAAGTATTTTACGATGCGTGATTTGTACTGCTCATCTTGCAACAATCTCTGAATCTGTTCATCCACAAAACGAGCTCGCAAATGTTCATCTTCAGCCATTTTATTGATGGCAGGAACGACTCCTTCAACGTGGGTAATAATCTGTTTACCCAGACTGTGAAATGTTTTGACTGTCAGCTGATCAATCCCTAGCTTTTCCTGAATTCTTTCTTCCATTTCATCTGCTGCTTTACGAGCGAAAGCCAGCATTAGGATTTTTTCTGGTGATGCCTTACCCGCTTTAACTAAATACCCTGCTCGACCGATCATGGTACTGGTCTTACCTGTTCCAGCACCTGCCAGCACTAGATTATTTTGCTCATCAATCACACAGGCTTTACGCTGATTATCGGTTAATGGATTCGCTTCTACTTGGTCAAAAAATAATTGAAATTCAGTTAATTGTTGCTGTACATAAACCGCATTGACCTCAGTAATATAGTCATAACCTTTAGTTACAATCGGCTGAATAATTTGTAGCTGCTGAAAAACTTCTGCTTTTATGTACGTATCAATATCTTGCCTTTTTAAACCATCGACTAAATGCTGATGCGTGTTTAACCATTGTTGAACAATCGAATGACGGATATAGTCATTATTAAAAAACAACAACTGTGCTTGTTGATAAGCCTGCTGGATATTAGGGGTTAAACCTTGATAAAACTCTCTGATGTAAGCACGGTATGAATGATTAAGTGAGGTTTGTAGCAAGCCTATTTTCTTTTTGGAAATACCACCCAAACGCAGTATATTCCCATCTTCCATATGAATAACCAGTACATTCCAGAAGGCTCCTTGCTCAATGGCAACACCTGCTCCAATTGCCAGATAAGGAATCTTACTTAAACCGTCTTCATCCTCTGAAAGGATAACGCCATCTTTAGCTAAAGAAATGGATTGATAATCAGTATTTGAAGCGAATAAAGCGGCTAGCCAGCCGACTTGGTATTTTAAGGGTTCCTTTGATTTTGGATTCAAAATTACATTTCCTTTGTAAAAATTATTTTAATTCACTTATTAAAAACATCCCTGCATCTCACCCCCACTGACAACCTGAGGCGTAACAATCAGTACTGGTTTTAAGGAAGCTCTAATCAAGTCCAATTATTTTTAGCTTGCTAAAACGGTCGATATTTTCCACGAAGATCGGCGCAATAGAATAACTATTACCCCCTCACTTCATGAAAAATAGCGACCGTTTTTTCTGCGCTAAATTCTAACCAACTTAATCAGAGGCTCCTTAAACGCAGCTTGAGTTGTTAGTCCTTCCACCTTAGCTGAAAGTGAACCCTCAAATAGGTTAGGTAGGTTGAGGTAGGAAACCCAACCTATTGCGTAATAAAAAGGCGCTGAGGCTCCTTTCGTCACCCTAACCTACCGTACTATTAAGTCTATGATTTAGTTTTATTAAAATAGCCTTTAAATTTTTCTTGAAAAGAATCCATTTTATCAGCGACTTCAGCCAGTTTTTCTGAAAAGCCCCCCTCATCTTCTGGCATTTCTACAACAACTGCGGGTCTTGCTTTCGTTTCTGCAAACCTTTCTTTTTCTACTTTTTCTACTTTTTCTACTTTTTCAGCTTTTTCAGCTTTTTCAGCTTTTTCAGCTTTTTCAGCTTTTTCAGCTTTTTCAGCTTTTTCAGCTAAATTATCTATCACCTCTTCCTTTTCAAATTTTTTATCTAATGAAGAAAACCAACTTATTACCCCTGTTGCTAAACTTTTCTTCTCTGTATTCTTCTCAACAGATGCAACAGCAATATGATCAACTGAATCCACTATAGACTCAGGTACTACCTTGCTTTCATTCTTTAGTTTTTCCTGCTCCAACTGTTTTTGCTCTTGTTCTTTCTGCTCACGTAATGTCTCTGCAAGCTGATTTTTTTTATCTAACTCTAACTGCTCTTTCTGACGTTGTTGTTTAGCAAGTTGAATTTTCCTCTCTTGATCTAATTGTTGTTCTTCACGCTGTAGATTGGCAAGCTGAGTTATTCTTTCTTGCTCTACTTGTTTTCTCTCATTTTCTTGTTTAATTTGTTGCTGCTTAATTTCTTCATCTTTACTAGTATTACTCTCACTTTCTAACTGAAGTTCTAGTTCTGAAATTCTATCTAATTGAGACTGAGTCGTTTGCTGATGAATATCCAATTGCTTAGCATGGTCAGTTTTATTATTTAACTCAATTTCCAACTGCAATTTAAGCTCATTCAACTCGGCTGTAGCCAGGTTAGCTCGCTTTTCCATTTCTACAAACTGAGCCTGTATTTCTACATATTGAGAAATTTTAGATTTTTGTCCATTTAATTCATTTTGTAACTGCTCTAGTTGCTGATTTTTTTCAGTTAAGATTGAATTTATTTCATCAATTTTAGATTGTTTTTCTTGAACTGATTTTATAAATAATGCTTCTTTACTAGAAGTATTTGATTGATGCTCTTCCCTTTCCTGTTGTAAATTAATTGAAGCCTGTTCAATTTGTTGTTGCAGGACAGAAATTTGCTCTTGATCATTTTTTTGATGAACAACTAATTCCTCATGCTTTTTTTCAGCCTGACTTAACAGCTGCTCTCCTTGCTTAATCTGTCTTATCAGCCTACCTATTTTGCCACTCTTTAAGATAGCAATAATAAGTCCCCCAATAAAAACAGCAAGCAGAGCAATAGCAACACTATAACGTGTATTATCAATGGCTATTTGTTGCCAATCAACCCAATAAACAGCCATTATTTCTATATATTTATCCATTTAAAATTCCGAAAGCACTTTAATTAAGTGCTAAATTTACCAGATTTATAAACTTTTCAGAAATAAAATTTGTGTTGCCTAATTTAACGGCCTATTTACATGCAATGAATATCACACCTCCGAATCAAAGAAACCCAACGCCCTCCTCTAATAAAACCTATATCAGGATATAAGACCTTAGTAATATCCACAGCAATAGTTTAAAATAAGTCTCTTTTGATATCTCCTTTTTAAGCTTAAGCACTCACTATGTCAAAACAATCTGCTTCATTATTTTCCATCACGGATTGGAAACATCGCTTAGTCTTTTGGGTTGGAGCTATTTTTGTTGGTCTGCTCATTGTTGCCATGACCTTGTTAAGTGAATGGGCTGGAGAAACTTATCGCTTAATTTCTAAACAGTATTTCTGGTTTAACTTTATTGTTGCCCCTTTGGGACTTAGTTTTACCGCCTGGCTGACCTTTCGTTTTTTCCCTGGATCGGAACGAAGCGGTATTCCCCAAGTTAAAACGGCACTTGAAATTACAGGCAATTTAGAGGATAGGAATAGACTGATCTCTTTAAGAATTGCATTTGGTAAAATGCTACTCCCTATCATGGGCTTGTTATCGGGTGCGTCTGTTGGCTTTGGAGGCCCTGCAGTCCATGTTGGCGCATCTTTTATGGCCTCACTTGGGAAGGCCGTTAAATTTCCATCTCATTACATGGAAAGAGGCCTTATCCTAGCAGGTAGTGCCGCTGGATTTGCTGCAATGTTTAGCGCACCTTTAGCGGGGATTATTTTTGCCATTGAAGAAATGGGGCGAGCCTTAGAGGAAAAAATTAGCAGCCTGGTTTTAACTGCTATTGTTTTTTCGGGAGTCACCGCCTATGCCTTATTAAATAACTATATTTTCTTTAATGATAAATCTTTTATTATGCCTTGGGGAATTAGTTGGTTGGCCATTCCTTTATGCGGCATTGTCGGCGGCTTTTTAGGCGGTGTATTTAGTAAAATCATTATTCGCGGCGGACGTTTTCTAAAAAGAACGGGGCTTTCTATTGTACTGATTGCTTTTGCATCAGGTGCCGTGATTGCTATTTTAGGTTATTACTCAAACGGAGATTCCTTTGGCACCGGCTACTCTCAAGCAAAAGCTATTTTAACTAATGCTGAGTCGATGGATCCTATGTTTCCCGTTTATAAAATGCTTGCATCCTGTGCGACTTTCTTTAGTGGTATTCCCAGTGGGATTTTTGTTCCTTCCATTGCGACAGGCGCTGGGTTTGGTGTTAACTTGGCACATTGGTTTCCAATTGCGCCCGCTTCAGCAATGATTTTATTGACCATCACTGCTTACTTTTCAGGTATGTTGCAATCGCCATTAACCTCTTTTGTTATTGTCATGGAAATGACAGGAAGTCATGAAATTCTTATCCCCCTTATGGCCACTGCTTTTTTTGCCACAGGAACATCCAAACTGATTAATCCAACCCCTCTCTATCGGGCACTTTGTAATTCATACCTCCTTCCGACTAAAACAGAACAGCCTAAAGAAACCACTATTGATGAAAAATAGAGTATTAGCTGTTGGCCTATTGGTAATCAGCATCGCATTAACCGTCATTATTCTTTGGCAAAATCCCACCGTTAAACTAGCTCCTGATGTAAGCTTTACCACTATTTATGGGGAAAAAATAAAACTATCCGCTTTACAGGGTCAGCCAGTGATTATCACCTTCTGGGCAACCGACTGTGCAAGCTGCATTCAAGAAATCCCTCACTTAATTGAGTTATATGAGCAGTTTCACCCTCAAGGCTTAGAGATCATCGCTGTCGCCATGTATTACGACCCACCCAATCATGTAGTGGATATGTCCAAAGCCAAACAATTACCTTATGATGTGGCTTTAGATTTAAAAGCAGAACATGCTTTTGCTTTTGGGCGTGTTCAATTAACGCCATCGACTTTTTTAATATCGCCTACAGGCCATATTATTATGCAAAAAACAGGCGAATTTGATTTTGCCAAAATGAAACAACAATTAAAATTCTTAATAGAAGGATAACATCATGCTCTGGTTAAAGGCATTACACCTCATTTTTATGGTTACTTGGTTTGCAGGATTATTTTACTTGCCCAGACTGTTTGTTTATCACGCAATGAGTGAGGATGAAGTGAGTAATGAACGCTTTAAAATCATGGAACGTAAACTTTTTTTCGGCATTATGACACCTGGCATGATTATCACCTTTGTTTTTGGTATCTGGATGCTATCTGACTATGCCTGGGAACTTTATTCTTCTACTGGCTGGCTGCATGCAAAGTTAGCCTTGTTAGCCGTATTAGTGGTCTATCACGGCTTTTGTGGTAAATGGTTATTAGACTTTAAACATGATAGAAATCATCGTTCTCATGTCTTTTATCGCTGGATGAACGAAGTCCCTGTATTGTTTTTAGTCGGTATTATTATTTTAGCGGTGGTGAAGCCCTTTTAAATAACCAACAAAATCACTTGGTTTATGTGACTTAATCACTGTCATCTAATTTACCTTCCTCTAATATAGATTTCGGACGCACTCTTTTTAGCAAAAAAGAGTGTCCTCTTTATCTTAAAAATTCGAGGTTATTAAAATGATAGATTTTGTATTAAGTTTTTTCTCTACTGCTTTACAGATGGATATGCGAGACCACCACGACATTCCTTTTGCCCTGCCTTTATTAATGGCCTGTTTTGTAGGTGGAATGGTTGGCTTTGTTCTTTTGAAGTTTATTGGAAATGAACAAAAAGAAGAGGCTCAAATACTAGCCGCCAAAATAACCACAGATCAACAATCATAATCATCTCCTTTTTCTAAATATTTCTAGTTTGGAGTATTAATTTAATGTGGAATATATTGGGTTAGTTTTTTATGCAAAAGATCTAACCCAACTTATTTCTATCTGTAACAAGAGACATGCTCTATAAACGATTCATATATCGCTTAAATAATTGTTCATGCTCTTCTTTATCAGGTAGGCCTTGCCTTGCCCCCATTTTTGTACAACATAATGATCCTGCGGCACTGGAATAAGCCAATACATCTTGCCATTGCATTTTCTTAGCTATTGCAGCAGCAAAGGCACCATGAAATGCATCACCAGCGCCAGTGGTATCACAAACATTGACTGCAATCGCATCAAGCACGCCTGTTTGCTGTCCAGCCTGCCAAATTAAACCTTTTTCGCCCAGAGTGATGACAACACGAGGTGCTATTTCAGCCAGCTGAGATAAAGCAGATTCAACATCACCAGCAAATTGACAGGCAAATTTTTCAGAAGCAACCAGATAATCAACACCCCCTTTCAATTGTTCAGTGCCTTGATGCAGAGACCCCGCATCTAAAATGGTAGGAATTTTAAGTCGCCTTGCTATCTCGATAAGTTTTAATGATATATTGACCTCATGCCCATCAAGCAAAATGGCTTTTGCTTTAATACCAGAAAAATCAATTTCATCTTCTGATAATACTGTCGTTGATCCTTTGTAATTAACTAATGCTCTTTTTCCATCAGGCTTAACCAAAACCGTTGATAACGGGGTGGGAGAATAACCTCGTACAACAAGCTGAGTATCCACTTGTTGCTGAGTCAATTCCTGCTGATGCATTTCACCATATAAATCTTGACCTAAGTACCCAGAAAAAGCCGCCTGTAATCCTAGTTTTGAAACGGTAATCGCAGCATTTGCAGCGGGCCCCCCGCCACAAGAAACCAGATCATCTGCAAATATTTTTTCATCACTTTCTGGATGTTTACTGACAGAAAAAACCAGGTCATAACAAGCATGTCCTACACAAAGCACATCAACATCGATAGGCTTTTTTAACATATTTTTTAACTCAAGTTATTCTTAAAATGGTATTAACCATCCTCTTAGCGATTTCTTCGACCTTGTTTTAACGCTGGTTTTAATGACTTTTCTGATTGCATCCCAACAAACTCCATCAATATTTCCAACTCTTTATTATTCAATTCATAGCTGTCTTTAGCTCTTACATTAGTCGGTAAAACAGAAGGCCCGTATCTTACCCGCATTAATCGACTCACCGTCACACCTTGCGACTCCCACAGTCTTCTAACAAGTCGATTTCGACCTTCTTTAACGACAACATGGAACCATTTATTAGCCCCTTCGCCAGAGAAAAATTGAATATCATTAAAATGAGCCTTGCCATCTTCTAATTCAACCCCTTCTTTTAAGCGCTTGATCATATCATCAGGCACATCCCCTAAAATACGCACAGCATACTCTCGGTCTAGTTCTCCTGATGGATGCATCAATCGATTGGCAAGTTCACCATTATTGGTTAACAACAGTAATCCTGAAGTATTAATATCCAGTCTACCGACTGAAATCCAACGCCCAATTTCCAGCTTAGGCAGTCTAGAAAAAACCACTGGCCGTCCCTGTGGATCTCTTCTTGAAACAACTTCACCTGTTGGTTTGTTATACACCAGCACTCGGGTCATTTGCTCAGTATACTTCTCCCAATTCACAAGTCGCCCATTTACATGCACTTGGTCACCGGCAACCAGATGTAATCCTGGCGTTACTTTTACCCCATTAACACTAATTCTACCTTCGGCAATCCAGCGTTCTATTTCTCTTCTAGATCCTAGACCTCCACGCGCGAGCACTTTTTGGATTCTTTCACCGCTTGAATTTGGCGTTTGCTCAGCCTCCTTCTGCTGTTTAGTGTCGGGTTTCTGAGTTTGGGTTGATGGTTTGCTGTTTTTCACTTGTTTGCTCTTCACTTAATTGCTCTTGTCTTGCTAGTTCTTCGGTATCAGGTTCTTCAATCTTACTAGAAGCCTGATATATATCAATATTCATTTTTTTTGCAGATGAAAAATCTAAATCCTTAATTTCATCTAGTGTAGGTAATTGCTCTAATGATGACAAATTAAAATAATCTAAAAAATCTTTAGTTGTTCCATATAAAGCAGGACGACCAGGTACTTCTTTATGCGCAATAACCCTCACCCACTCCCTGTCCAGTAAAGTCCTAATAATATTTGAACTGACGCTAACACCTCTAATATCTTCAATATCCCCTCTTGTAACAGGTTGTCGATAAGCGATAATAGCGATTGTTTCTAATAATGCCCTAGAGTATTTAGGTGGTTTTTCTTCAAATAGTCGTGATATCCAATACGAATATCCCTCTTTTACTTGAAAGCGATAACCACTGGCTAATTTCTTTAGACCAATAGGTCTAAGTAAATAATCTTCAATAATTGAGTCAACAGCGACTTGTATGTCTTTTAACTCAGGCCGTTCAAGTTCTGGATATACATTCCTGACTTGCTTAATACTCATTGGCTTATCTGTTGCAAATAAAATAGCCTCTACAATTTGTTTCGTATCCATATCTGGAGTAATTAACTCATCTAATTTAAGCCCTTTGATTAATATTGGCTCATGCTCATGTTCATGTTGTAGACTTTCATCTAACTGCCGTTTTAACTTGGCATTGATTGCCGCCTCTAACTCAGGCTTAAGTGTAACAAATAAATCTTCTTTTACTTGATCCGTTAACTCCCCCCTTAAAGAGGCTTCAACTTCAACCCGCAGATTCTGCATCAACTCTTTTCTTACAGATACCTGTAATGTTGCGGTTATTTCAGACTCAAGTTGTGTGCTTAAAATATCTGTTAAATGTTTTCTAATTTCTGGTTCTAATACAGTTTCTAGCTCATCGGAAATTTCTAGCGCCAGACTTTGTTTCAACTCAGCTCTTACTTCTTGTTCAAGTTTAAGAAATAATGTTTCCTCAATCTGCGCCTTTAATGCCTGCTTCAGTTCCGTTTCAACTTCAGGCTTAAGACTTTTAAGCAGCTCAGCTTCAACTTCCGCCCTGATTTCCGGTTCCAGTTGTTGAGTTAATTCAGCGGTTAATTGCTCTCTAATTCTGGGTTCAAGTGCCGTTTCTAGCTCATCAGAAATCTCAGGTTCCAAGCTTTGTTTTAGCTCGGCTCTTAATTCAGGATCCAATTCAAGAAATAAGGCTTCCTCAACTTGTCCTTTTAATGCCTGCTTCAGTTCTGTTTCAACTTCAGGCTTAAGACTTTTAAGCAGTTCAGCTTCAACTTCTGCCCTGATTTCAGGTTCCAGCTGTTGACTTAATTCAGCGGTTAATTGCTCTCTAATTCTGGGTTCGAGTGCCGTTTCCAGCTCATCACTGATTTCTATTTCTAAGCTTTGTTTCAGCTCGGCCCTTAATTCAGGATCCAATTCAAGGAATAAGGCTTCCTCAACTTGTTCTTTTAATGCCTGCTTCAGTTCTGTTTCAACTTCAGGCTTAAGACTTTTAAGCAGTTCAGATTCAACTTCCGCCCTAATTTCAGGCTCAAGCTGTTGACTTAATTCAGTGGTTAATTGCTCTCTAATTCTGGGTTCGAGTGCCGTTTCCAGCTCATCACTGATTTCTATTTCTAAGCTTTGTTTTAGCTCGGCCCTTAATTCAGGATCTAATTTAAGGAATAGCGCTTCCTCAACTTGTTCTTTTAATGCCTGCTTCAGTTCTGTTTCAACTTCAGGCTTAAGACTTTTAAGCAGTTCAGCTTCAACTTCCGCCCTAATTTCAGGCTCAAGCTGTTGACTTAATTCAGTGGTTAATTGCTCTCTAATTCTGGGTTCAAGTGCCGCTTCCAGTTCATCACTGATCTCAGGTTCCAAGCTTTGCTTCAGCTCGATTTTTACTTCAGGCTTAAGACTTTTAAGCAGCTCAGCTTCAACTTCCGCCCTGATTTCAGGTTCCAACTGTTGACTTAATTCAGCGGTTAATTGCTCTCTAATTCTGGGTTCAAGTGCCGCTTCCAGTTCATCACTGATCTCAGGTTCCAAGCTTTGCTTCAGCTCGATTTTTACTTCAGGCTTAAGGCTTTTAAGCAGCTCAGCTTCAACTTCCGCCCTGATTTCAGGTTCCAACTGTTGACTTAATTCAGCGGTTAATTGCTCTCTAATTCTGGGTTCAAGTGCCGCTTCCAGTTCATCACTGATCTCAGGTTCCAAGCTTTGCTTCAGCTCGATTTTTACTTCAGGCTTAAGGCTTTTAAGCAGCTCAGCTTCAACTTCCGCCCTGATTTCAGGTTCCAACTGTTGACTTAATTCAGCGGTTAATTGCTCTCTAATTCTGGGTTCAAGTGCCGCTTCCAGTTCATCACTGATCTCAGGTTCCAAGCTTTGCTTCAGCTCGATTTTTACTTCAGGCTTAAGACTTTTAAGCAGTTCAGCTTCAACTTCCGCCCTAATTTCAGGCTCAAGCTGTTGAGTTAATTCAGCGGTTAATTGCTCTCTAATTCTGGGTTCAAGTGCCGTTTCTAGCTCATCAGAAATCTCAGGTTCCAAGCTTTGTTTTAGCTCGGCTCTTAATTCAGAATCTAATTTAAGAAATAAGGCTTCCTCAACTTGTTCTTTTAATGCCTGCTTCAGTTCTGTTTCAACTTCAGGCTTAAGACTTTTAAGCAGTTCAGATTCAACTTCCGCCCTAATTTCAGGCTCAAGCTGTTGAGTTAATTCAGCGGTTAATTGCTCTCTAATTCTGGGTTCAAGTGCCGTTTCTAGCTCATCAGAAATCTCAGGTTCCAAGCTTTGTTTTAGCTCGGCTCTTAATTCAGGATCTAATTTAAGAAATAAGGCTTCCTCAACTTGTTCTTTTAATGCCTGCTTCAGTTCTGTTTCAACTTCAGGCTTAAGACTTTTAAGCAGTTCAGATTCAACTTCCGCCCTGATTTCCGGTTCCAGTTGTTGACTTAATTCAGCGGTTAATTGCTCTCTAATTCTGGGTTCAAGTGCCGTTTCTAGCTCATCAGAAATCTCAGGTTCCAAGCTTTGTTTTAGCTCGGCCCTTAATTCAGGATCTAATTTAAGGAATAGCGCTTCCTCAACTTGTTCTTTTAATGCCTGTTTAAGTTCTGTTTCAACTTCAGGCTTAAGACTTTTAAGCAACCCAGCTTCAACTTCCGCCCTGATTTCAGGTTCCAGCTGTTGACTTAATTCAGCGGTTAATTGCTCTCTAATTCTGGGTTCAAGTGCCGTTTCTAGCTCATCAGAAATCTCAGGTTCCAAGCTTTGTTTTAGCTCGGCCCTTAATTCAGGATCTAATTTAAGGAATAGCGCTTCCTCAACTTGTTCTTTTAATGCCTGCTTCAGTTCTGTTTCAACTTCAGGCTTAAGACTTTTAAGCAGTTCAGCTTCAACTTCCGCCCTGATTTCAGGTTCCAGCTGTTGACTTAATTCAGCGGTTAATTGCTCTCTAATTCTGGGTTCGAGTGCCGTTTCCAGCTCATCACTGATTTCTATTTCTAAGCTTTGTTTCAGCTCGGCTCTTAATTCAGGATCTAATTCAAGGAATAACGCCTCCTCAACCTGCGCCTTTAATGCCTGCTTCAGTTCCGTTTCAATTTCAGGCTTAAGATTTTTAAGCAACTCAGATTCGACTTCCGCTCTGATTTCAGGCTCAAGTTGTTGACTTAATTCAGTGGTTAATTGCTCTCTAATTCTAGGTTCAAGTGCCGTTTCCAACTCATCACTGATTTCTATTTCTAAGCTTTGTTTCAGCTCGGCTCTTAATTCAGGATCTAATTCAAGAAATAAAGCTTCCTCGACTTGTCCTTTTAATTCATTTTTTAGCTCACTTTCTACACCAGCCTTTAGGCTTTTAGTTAGCTCTTTTTTTAGATCAAGCTCTAAGCTAGGTTTTAATTCAGCAATTAGCTGCGCTGTTATTTCGGCTTCTAATACTGATTTAACTGTCGGTCGAATCTCAGCCATTAAGCTTTGCTTTAATTCAGGCTCTAACTCTGTCTTAAGCTCAAGTTTAACCTCTTCCGTTAATGCTTTTTTAAGAACCGCTCTAGATGATTCAACTTTAGGTTGGGTGTTTGTAGTTACTCTTGGCTTTGTTAGCTTGACAGGTTTAGTTTCTGAGCCATCAACCGCGTCACTCGAAGCTAATTTTTGCTCTAATTCGTAATTCTCCGAAGAATTCAGATTGAATGATTTCGAGATATCCTTCTTTGCTGAGCTCGAGGATGGCAAGAAAGGAGACAACCACCCCTCCTTTTCCTTCTGCTCTTGTAAATAGCGCTGAGAAAGGGAGGCTATCTGGCCTGTTAAGTTTTTCCAAAATGGCTGCCATTCTTTCACGGACGGATAGGGGTTCTTTAGTTATTTTATGGTGGCTCAACTGTTCTACACGTTTGAGTACATCTTGAAATGCTAGTAGCATTTCTTTTAATTCTATATCAGGGTATTGCTCTTCTATATCAACCTCGGTCAGATCAATGGAGGTATCAAAAATATCTCTTTCATATCGAGGCAATGACTCAATATCTTCAGCTGCCTTTTTTATACATTCATATTCTTGCAATTTTCTAATGAGAAAAGCTCTGGGGTCATCTTCCTCATCTTCTGGGTCTGGCTGTCTAGGCAATAACATTCTAGACTTGATTTCAGCCAATAAAGCAGCCATTAATAAATATTCAGCGGCCAATTCCAAATGCAACTCATTCATCATTTCAATATAACTGACATATTGAATGGTAATATGGGCAATTGGAATATTTAGAATATCCAAATTTTGCCGTCTAATTAAATACAGCAACAAATCCAATGGCCCTTCAAAAGTATCTAAAAATACTTCGAGTGCATCGGGTGGGATATATAAATCTTCTGGTAGTTCTGTATACGGCGCCCCTTCCACTAAGGCTATTTGCTTAGCAGTTTCCGTTGTTTTATCAATAACAGCTTCACTCACAAATTACAAACCAGCTAATGTTAAAAACATATTTTGCATATAATATAAAGGGTAACCTAGGATATAGCCTAGCCCCCCTGTCCAAAGCAATGCTAATAATATAATAAACCCAAAACGCTCAAACCTATTATATTGCCAAGCCCATTTATCTGACAAAATCCCCGAAATAATACGACTTCCGTCTAAGGGGGGAATAGGAATTAAATTAATTAAAGCTAAAACCAGATTAATTGAAATGCCTGCAATTCCCATTAAATAAAACACTTCTTGTTCAATCATAACCCCTACCCTTGCTATTAATGCCCAAGAGAGTGCCATTAATAAATTGGATACAGGCCCAGCCAAGGCAACAATTGCCATATCTCTTCTTGGGTTTTTAAAGTTTCTAGGATCAACGGGAACTGGTTTTGCCCAGCCAAAAATAAACCCAGTAAATGAAAGCAATAATAAGCCAGGAATAATCAGAGTTCCCAATATATCAATATGCTTGACTGGATTTAAAGTTAATCGCCCCATAAACGAAGCCGTATTATCACCCAGTTTCTTTGCAACCCAACCATGCGCGACCTCATGCACTGTGATTGCAAAAATGACAGGTAAAATCCAGATAATAATACGTTGAATTAATGACAGTTCTTCCATTTTACTTAACCTTAATCTTCAAGCATAGAAGCAATACCAATGCCCTGCCGAGTGATGTCTATAGCATTATCTGTACAATTAATAACTGTCGTTTCCTGAGATTCGATAATGCCAGAATCAATAATAAGTTCTATTTCTTTTTCAAGCTTGTCTCTTATTTCATAAGGGTCTGTTTCAGATCCATCCTTATTGGGTAAAATGAGAGTTGAACAACACAGAGGTTCATCCAATTCATTAACAATCATTTGTACCACTTCATTATCAGGAATTCTAATACCTATGGTTTTTTTCTTTGGGTTTTGCAGTCTCTTAGGCACTTCTTTGGTCGCATCCAGAATAAAGGTAAATGCACCTGGGGTTAATGCTTTAATGAGCCGATAAGTATCATTATTCATTTTGGTAAAAGTAGAGACTTGAGTTAAATCCTTACAAATTAGAGTAAACTCATGTTTATCACTCAACTGCCTAATCTGTCTAATTTTATCTAATGCTCGCTTATCCCCAATATGACAAGCAAAGATATAGGAAGACTCTGTCGGTAAAGTAATGACTCCGCCTTTCTTTAAAATATCTACCGTATGAGTAATTAAACGCCTTTGCGGATTTTCAGGGTGTATTTCAAAATATTGAGCCATTAGAAAACTACTATAACTTAAGATATAAAAGCGTTATTGTACCCTATGAAGGACAGATTCAATAATATCCTCATCGCTATCTTTATTATTAACTTTCAATTATAAATCTTTATCCTCTTTTAATCCTAATGGCTGATACCTCTTCAAACCCAAACATGTCCTTGCAAGAAAATAATTTTACTTTTTTTAAACAATCTATTGACTCTTACCCTTTACCAGAACGGTTTACCTTCCCCTTTTATTACCAACCTCATCCTTTATGTTTACTTGCCGTAAAGGAGCTACAAGACCACCTTAAAACACAACAACACTGGCAGCATAATTTTGGAATTGACAACAATAAGGAAACCGCTATTGGTAAGATGTTTGGGGTATTATTAGTTAAAAACAAACACAATGAAATTGGCTATTTATCTGCTTTTTCAGGTAAATTAGCTGACAATAACCATCTTCCCCATTTTGTCCCTCCTGTTTTCGATATGTTAACAGAAGATAGTTTTTTTCTAACGGGTCAATTAAAAATAAACCAACTAAGCAATCGTATTAAAGAGCGGCTGAAAAACCCTCAACTTATTGAACTTGAAGAATTTTTAAAATCTGAAATTGAATACTCCAATCTTGCGACTAAACAACATAAAGCAAAGATCATTGAGGGGCGTAAAAATAGAAAATCACAACGACTTGCCGCTGAGAGCTCTCTCAATACTGCTGACTTTCTTCAGCTTAAAGAACAATTAAATAAACAAAGTGTTAAACAAAAAATCCAGCTAAGAGATTTAAATATTTACTGGACTGAAAGAGTAAAAAAAGCTGAAGACAAGCTTAAACAACTCACCGATACTATCGTTAGTTTAAAAGTACAAAGAAAAGATTTATCCACCGCGTTACAGCAAAATCTGTTCAATCAATACCGTTTTTTAAATAAACAAGGCAAGCAAAGAAATTTGGGGGATATTTTCAAAGAAACACCTCAACACGTACCACCAGCTGGAGCGGGTGAATGCGCTGCGCCAAAGTTATTACAATATGCATTTAAAAAGGGCATGACACCTTTAGCGATGGCTGAATTTTGGTGGGGAGCGTCACCAAAATCAGAAATAAGACAGCACCAGAATTTTTATGCTGCTTGTCATGGTAAATGCCGACCTATTTTAGGACATATGCTAGAAGGCATGGCAATGGATCCAAACCCCTTATTAAATAACTTGGGCGAAGGGGCATCAATTGACATTGTTTACCAAGATGATGTCATGTTAGTGATTAATAAACCATCCCATCTGTTATCAGTCCCGGGGAAGGATATTAATGACTCAGTTTATACACGAATCAAACAACGCTTCCCCCATGCGACAGGGCCTTTAACAGTACATCGACTGGATATGTCTACCTCGGGGTTAATACTGATTGCTTTAAATAGAGACGCACATAAAAGCTTACAAAAACAATTTATTAAACGCACCATTAAAAAACGCTATATTGCTTTATTAGAGGGATTAGTAGAACAGGATAAAGGAAGCATCGAGCTCCCTCTTCGAGTCGATTTAGATGACAGGCCTAGACAATTAGTCTGCTACCAACATGGAAAACCGGCTAAAACTCAGTGGAAAGTCATTGAGCGTAAGAATAATCGAACAAAGGTTTATTTTTACCCGATCACAGGCCGCACACACCAATTGAGAGTCCATTCAGCTCACTTAAAAGGCTTGAATATACCCATCGTAGGTGATGAGCTATATGGTAAAAGAGCAAACCGTTTACATCTACACGCAGAATTTATAGAATTTAACCATCCTGTGACTAGAGAATTATTGAGTTTTCAGGTTGATGCTGAGTTTTAAATGACTACCAGAATAAGCAATACCAGCTCCAAGATATTTATACCCATTACACTTCAAGATGCTTGATTTCTATGTCTCGTCATTCCTGCAGGCTCTAGGCAGGAATCTATCTGTACGCATGGATTCCCGATTAAAGATTTCGGGAATGACGACTCTTGCAGTTCTTATTTATTGGGATAGGTATAATCATCTTTCGGATTCTTTCTTAGCGACTTTATCTCTTAAATAAACAGGCATCGCCTTTTCAACAGCAACCGCTTGGTTATTTTGAAAACCTAATACGCCCAAATCAATAATAGCCGAGGCTCTAGGTAAATGGTCGACTTCTATTGCTTGTAAAAGATCACCTAAGCAGTTTGATAATTGTTCAGGGTACTCACCCCAGCCAGAACCAATCCCCACCCCTTGCTGTTGTGGGAAAATAATATTTTCAGCCAAGGTAACCGCTTCTTCACCCATTAATTCTGCATAGCCTTGCTGATTTTTCTGATAAACACCCCAGAATATTTCTCCCATTCTTGCATCCATAGCGGTAAAGGCACAATGAGAGGTCGAATTTTTCAAATAATGCTGTGCTATTGCAGCTAAAGTTGAAACAGGAACAACGGGTAAATCTGCACCTAAAGCAATTCCTTGAATAATCCCAGTAGAAATTCTTACACCAGTAAACGAACCCGGGCCTCGACTAAATGCCAAAGCATCCAATTGCTGGGGTTTTAATTCTGCCTCAGCCATCAGGGAATCAAGCATCGGCAAAATCAATTTGGTATGTTCTCTTGGAGCTATTTCAAAGCGCTCTTGCACTTCCCCATCAATATATAAAGCAGCTGAACACGCTTCTGTTGATGTTTCTACCGCTAGCATTTTCAATTTTTTTGCTCCATCTTTTCATTTGTTTCGTTTGCAGCTGAATCGAGTAAGCGAAAGAATTCATTAACATCTTCAATCTCACGAGAGCGTTTCATTGCAGGCACACTATTTAAAAACATATGTCCATATGCTCTTTTTAATAAACGAGGATCACACACCATTAACACCCCTTTGTCATTCACATCACGTATTAATCGCCCCACACCTTGCCTTAATGCAATAACAGCCGTAGGTAATTGATGTTCAAAGAAAGGGTTTCTCCCTTGTTTTTCCATCGCACTTAATCGTGCTTTTAAAACAGGGTCTCCAGGGGATGCAAAAGGTAATTTATCTATAATAACGCAGGATAATGCATCCCCTCTTACATCAACCCCCTCCCAAAAACTGGAGGTAGCCAACAAAATAGCATTACCTTGCTCTTTAAACTGATCCAGCAATACGGCTTTTGCTCTGGTGCCTTGTACCAACAAAGGATACTCAATTCTATCAGCCAAAATTTCAGCGGCTATTTTTAACGCTCTGTGGCTAGTAAATAGAAAAAATGCACGCCCTTTACTGGCTTTTAAAACAGGCAAAGCAAATTCAACTATTTTTTCAGTAAAATCAGATTCTGTCGGCTTAGGTAAGCCTTTCGGATGATAAAAAAGAGATTGCGTTTCAAAATCAAAAGGACTTTCCCAGCTTTTGCTATCCGTCTCGTATAGCCCCAGGCCTTTTGAAAAATGAGTAAAATTATTGGCGACACTTAAAGTAGCCGAAGTAAATATCCAGCTAGCTTTATGCTGTTTCATAAATGACTTAAATTCAGCCGCAATATCTACAGGGGTTTTACTTAAGGTAAAAGATTTACTGTGGGTTTCATACCAGCGTATCCATTTGCCACTGTTATCATTAATTAAGCTATTCAGTAATTCCTCCGATGCTTCAACTCGATCATAACAAGTCTCCAGCCCTTTGGTTCTTACTGATGCTAACTCTAATTGTTCAGCAAGTCTGTCTAATTGTTTATGCACAGACTCTAAGGCAGCTGAAATCTTAGGGTTGTCTTCTAACTCTTTCCAGTCACCTCGACGTAGCTCCATCCCCATTGCTAAGCGCAGGTCTTTCACTTCAAACTGAAGGTCTTCACATGCCGTACGTAAATTAGGCATATCTTTGGCATCTTTAAAATACTCAACCAGAGTATCTGTAGCTAATTCATTTAATTGCTTAGCACTAAGCGATAAGCCTAAAAAATTAGACGCAATTTCTGATAATTGATGGGCTTCATCAATGATCACCACTTCAGCATTAGGCAGTAATTCGCCAAATCCAGTTTCTCTTAATGACCAATCGGCACAAAGCAAATAATGATTCACTACAATAATGTCAGATTCTTGGGCTTTTTTACGGGCTTGTACTAAAAAACAATCCTCATAATCCTTGCACTCTTTGCCTAAACAATTATCGATATTAGAAGTTGCCTGCGACCAGATGGGATCACCTTCTGCAACATCAGAAATTTCAGAGATATCCCCTGCTTTGGTACGTTTAGACCAGGTTTTAATCCGTGCTAATGCACTGGCATCTTCTTTACTAAACCCAAAACTGGTATTTAAAGCATTATCTAAGCGATAGGTGCATAAATAATTGGCTCTACCTTTGAGTAAGGCTGATTTAAAGGGGGTTTTAATTGCCTTTCGAATGACTGGCAAATCCTTATTAAATAACTGGTCTTGTAGATTTTTAGTCCCCGTTGACACAATCACTTTCTTTTTAGATAGAATGGCAGGCACTAAATAAGCAAAAGTTTTTCCTGTCCCTGTCCCTGCTTCAGCAATTAAATTTTTATTTTCTGCAATGGCTTCAGCAATAGAACTGGCCATTTCTATCTGGGAGGTTCTAGGTAAATAACCTGGAATAATTTTTGATAAGGAGCCATCGCCACTAAAAAAGGATGCTAGTTCTGTCATTTAATCAATTGTTTATCAAATTAGGTGGCATTAGCCTGCCATGCATGGGGGTTTCGTCAATGTCGAATTAAAATTATGTACGGAAAGACAATATCTGGTTTGTAGGAGCGTCCGCCTTCGGCGCGAATAAAAATAACGCTCTTTTCTCTAATCAATCGCGCCGAGGGCGGACGCTCCTACAATATGTCTGTTAAATTAAATATGCTCAGGTTCTTATAAACTATCAGCTTTTAACTTAGCTTCTTTTGCTCCAAAATAATTTTTCTGTTTTCTTCTGGCTTCACTAATTAACAACCAGCTTTTCTTTTTTAATACTCTATTATTTGCAGAGAGTAATGCCGCTTTTTTAGCTAAATCTTCAGCCAAACGGGGCTTGGATTGCTGGAGCCTTAACTTTGCAAGTCTATAGGTTAAATCGGGGTTTCTTGAGTCGATTCTTAATGCACGTTCAATAGTGACAACGGCTGACTCCAAGTCTCCTGCCCTACCACGCCGATCTGCTTCAGCGACTAAAGCTATAATAGCTGGCGAAGTTTTCTTAATCACTACCACCGGCGCTTGATAATCAGTTTTGTCTTCAACGGTTAAAGGCAACACTTTATTTTCAATTAATGGCTTACTAACAACAGTTTGTATTCGTTGTTGTGGTTGAATAGGCTCAACAATTGCATCTTCATAAGGGTTTGTCCCCTGCGAAGTCCCATAAATAGGTGCTGGTGGCTGATAGCCATAAAAAGCACTACAACCACTCACTAAAATAGACATCATCCCTAAGGTCTTAAGTTTATTTTTCATACTTCGCTTAACTTCAATTCTCTAATTTGATTAAAAAAGTTCAATTTCGTCCTCTTCCTGTTCATCTGATAAAGCGGCCAGCTTAATGGCTTCCTCAATACTTTTTCCCTGTAAAATGGCATCAAACATCGCTTTTTCAGATTCCATGGTATAGCGCCCACGAATTTCTTCCTGAAACTTTTTCCATTCTATTGGGTTATATAAACGCTCAGGACTTTCTACCAAAGAACTCAAACCTTTAAGGCTGTTTGCCACATGACTTAATGATTGTTGTAGACGATCATAAAATTGGAATGCAACAATTGATGTCTGAATTTTATCACTTGTTTGCTGACAATGAGCTAATGCAGCTTCTCTATTATCACTTGGCTCCATAGCTGTTAACAATCCATTAATAGCCCCCATATGCTCAACAATTGCAGTAAATGATTCGGTCAATGTTGTGACTGAAGCATCCCCTGCATTCATATTTGATTCAACCTGAGTAACAGAAACTGTTAAAAGTTTTACTGTCTCCCTTACTTGACTCCAGTCAAGATCAGGTTGCTTTGAGTCTGATTGCGCCATAATCCACCTTACATATATTATTACGTTTAAAAAGTTTTATTGATAATATCAATGAAGAAGCAAAAACCTTCAATTCGTATAAGTATAGCAAATAAAGAACATAAAATTAGCAAGAAGTTAAGCTATTTAAGTTTCACTGCTGATGCTCTCTTCCCTTCACCCACCCCCGAAAAAAGATGAATTTATTTACGTTTAAAAGGTCTCTAATAAATACAGGTTTTAAGACCCAAGGAACCTCTGTTCAAATCCAATTAGTTTTAGCTTGCTAAAACGGCCGCTAAACTCTAACCAACTTAATTAGAGTTTCCTTAAATACCAAGCATGTTATAATTCAAGGAAAACGAGATCATAATGATTAATACCCGCTCACTCTCCCCTGTACTAGTTAGTATCTTTTTCAGCTTAGCCTTAAGCGCTTGTAATAATGAGACTGGCAACAAGCAAAATATCAGCACGCAACAATCCACTCAAACATACAGCAAAGCCACCACACTAACAGGCAGAGTCAGCAATAAAGAAGGTAATATCCGCACTGGAGAAGTTAAGGCAACCGATGGTAAAAATAAATTTATTGCAAGTGCTCAAATAAATAAAGACAGCCATTTTTCTATTCTTATTCCTGCTGGCACTGAACTACCGCTTACGCTTTCTTATACCCCTACATCGACAGATAAAGACAAGCTAATCTCTATTGTGATTTATCCTAACTTTAAAAAATTTGATATTAATGATTTAACCACACTTATTGCAAAAAAAGCTAAGTCACTTGGGGGATACACTCATTCCAATCTATCTATAGCTGCAGACAGTACGGTCGGCATTCCTGATGCAAACAAAACCTCAACAGGTTTTCGTGGCGACCCTACCTCTCAATATGGTGGCTGGCACTAGATTTTCATCCCTCTTTTTTACCTCGCTCGACCACTGCACGGATTCTATTGGTTGTTTAATTCTTATTTTCCAAGGATAACTTATAAATGCGTCTTTTTAGACTCCCCCTCTACCTTATTGCACTCACCTTATTTACATCTACATCGATGGCCGAATTCCCAAGCGCACCTGCTACGGAAGACAGCTTTCTTGGTTTAGTAGAACCTTTTTGCCCTAAAACAATTGACCCCAGCTGGCGTAAACAACATCAGATAGAAGGCGTAAACATTGCCCCTTCCCCCGTCTGCGCACCTGACAATCCTTACAATATTGCTACCTTTGTTAAAGGCAGCAATAATGTTTCGATGGCAACGATGATGCAAACACAATTATCGCCAGATACATTAATCAAAACCAATGATATTGATGGTGATGGTGATCCTGATGAAATCCATATTCGTCTTGAAGTGATAGAACTTAACGGGTTTTCACCAGATCAACAAGACCCCATTACTACCTATAATATTGCCCCGGGCATTCAACCCGGTTTTTGGGCATTTGCACCTAAAAGTAGAGGTATGTCCAATGAAAGCTTTGCTAGCGCAAAAGCCAACCCTTTATTGCGACTGCCCTCGCCTTCAATCCGTGTTGAACAAGGTGATAAAATCATCATCACCCTTGAAAACTCACACTATTTTCCCCATAGCATTCATTTTCATGGGGTTGACCACCCTTTCTTAAAGAAAGATGGCGATGGTAATGATGGCGTTCCACAAACGAGTAATAAACTTACCATGCCTGGCAAAGTATTCTCTTACGAGATGACACCAAGGCAAACAGGCACTATGGTTTACCATTGCCATGTACAAGCCCATACCCATATATTAATGGGACTTATCGGGATGTTTATTGTTGAAGAAAACAAACCTGATAATTGGGTACAAACCTTTAATGTGGGTGCTGGTTTTGTACGACACTCATCCGTTGCGGTTAAAAGTGAATATTCTCAAGAATACGATCTGCAATATCAGGATGTAGACAGAGAACTACACAATTTGATTCAACAGGGTAATGACTCCAGATTATTAGCAAAAACCTATAATCGTGATTACAACATCACCAAAAGATCACCTGACTATTTTATTTTAAACGGTAAATCATTTCCTTATACTTTAAGAGAATCACTGATTGTTATTAAACCCGATGAAAAAGTTAAATTACGTGTCTTTAATGCGGGAGAGCAACACCTTTCCCTACATACCCATGGGTTTAAACCAAAAGCGACCCACTTTGACGGGGTAAAACTTAATCCTGAAGCGCGTATTCAACGTGACGTATTTACTTTAGGCCCAGCCCAACGTGTTGACCTTGAGCTATACGCACGAAATGATGGACTGAACAATATGGGTGCAGGAATCTGGACCTTTCATGACCATAATGAAGCAGGCGTAACCACTGATGGTATTTACCCTGGCGGGCATATCAGCAGTGTTGTTTTTGAATCTTTTCTTGGCCCTAACGGCATGCCAAAACTTCAAGGCATTGATGTCAGCCCCTTTTTCACTAAAGAGTTTTATCAAAAGAAATATCCTATCTGGAATCTATCTGATGAAAACCGTTTTTATGGCAATATCACTAAAACAGATAATCAGACAACCAAAGAAAGCGACGATGAAGGCATGGATAGCACGCAAATCAGCATATTAGTGATTCAGCTTATTCTATTACTCGCCACGGTCCTTCTCATTAGAAAAAACACCACGAATAAAAATGCATAATAAAAAACCATTAAAATCATTTTCCACTGGATCTTTGGTTGCTCTCGGTTTAAGTATCAGCAGCTTGTATACAGACATCAATGCTGCTGAAACTGCATTTGAGACCAAAGATCAAACTGAAACGAAACACCAGCACTCTAATCACCAACATAATGACAAAAAACCAATGAAGGAGATGGTGTGTGGGGGTAACATGCGCATGGATATGCAAGGCATGGTCATGTATGAAAATAAAGACAGGCTTCCAAAAGATTGCACTGAAATTTCTGAAGATATTACCCTTGAAGTTAAAGCGGGGACTCAATACTCCAAAGACTACCCTGGTACTGTTTTTGGCTTAGATAATCATCAATGGCAGGCAAAACCCTGTAGCCGTATTACGGTTGAATTTACTAATGATGATGATATTCGTCATCAATGGATGATTCATGGCTTACCCAAATATCTTTACCCTGAAGGTATGTTTCACATTGAAGTCAATGGTAAAGGTAAAAAAACAGGTACCTTTATTGTGCCTAATAGTCATTTTACCTATCTGGTTCATTGTGATATTGCCCAGCATATGGAAAAAGGCATGAAAGCTCAACTTAAAGTGGGTAATGGTCGAGGCGATTTACCGAGTATTCCAGGTATATCTGCGCCCAAGTTTACGGACTTGTTTTTGAAATAAAGTGGTATATATTATGGGTAGGAGAGGCCTATCTGGCCGCGACCAGAACAAGAATATCCTGGAAATTCACTGATTTTTTATAATTTTGTGGACTACATAAAGCCATGAAACTTATTATACGAATTCAGGTTATATAATTACCTGCTTACGTATAAGCTTCAACCAATACTAAAACGGATTAAAAGGTTACTTTAAGCCCTCGCCCCAGGCGGGGAGAGGGTTGGGTGAGGGGAGTCAAATAATTCTCTTCTTCAATTTTTTTCTTTTCTTTTAAAGATAAAAGAATAAGGAATAGAGAACTTTATTTTTATTCCCCTCACCCAAACCCTCTCCCCGCCTGGGGAGAGGGCTTAAGAGCTCGCGTTGTAACTACAAGCTCCTCAGTTTAAGAGGATTATCTTTTTGCTCTATTCTGCATAGCAAAAAAGAAAATACTTGTGTAGATACCTATGCACTTCGGGAGAGGGCTTAAGAGCAAACAGCGCACCCTTCAATTTAGCTGGAACTCATGGGTAATCAGGTATAATTATGAGTAAATCACTGATAAAAAAACAACTTATAACAATCATCATTACGATACTATTTGCGGCCCCCTACTCACATGCTATTGCCGATGTGACTGGAAAAGTAATTGCCTACAGCTGTTATAGTTGCCACGGAGAGAAATTGAACACACTCAATCTATCAGCGACTGAATTAACACGAACATTAATAGCCTTTAAAACCAACAATAAAAACGCATCGATCATGGATAGAATTACTAAAGGCTTTAGCGATGATGAATTAAAAGCCGTTGCCGTTTATCTCAATCAGCAAAAATAATGCTTTCCAGGCGACGGTTTATTCAATTATCAGGAAGCTCAGCAGGACTTTTAGTCAGCGGCTGTCAAAATAAAGTATTTAAGCCTTCATCTTCAGCACATGTGGTTATTATCGGAGGCGGTTTTGGTGGGGCTACAGCAGCCAAGACCATAAAAAAACTAGATCCAAGCATTCAAGTTACCTTAATTGAACCTAAGCAATACTATATTACTTGCCCTGGAAGTAATTGGGTGTTCAGTGGCTTAAAAAACTTAAGTTCGCTAACTGTTTCTTATCAACAATTAGCAAGCCGTTATGGCATACGACTGATTCATGACAAAGTAAACTCAATCAATCCTAAGAAACAATTCGTCACCCTCAGCAATCAACAAAAAATAAATTATGATCGATTAATTGTCTCACCTGGTATTGATTTTCGATGGGAAGCTATCGAAGGCCATAATGATTCAAGCACTCACTTAATCCCTCATGCTTGGAAAGCGGGCACTCAAACCACATTATTAAATAAACAACTACAAGCCATGCCAAATGGTGGAACGGTCATTATTTGCGCCCCACCCAATCCATTTAGGTGCCCACCGGGTCCTTATGAGCGTGCTAGCATGATGGCTTATTATTTAAAGCGGCATAAACCCAAATCAAAAATAATCATTCTTGATCCTAAAACCCAGTTTTCGAAACAGCCGCTATTTATTAAAGGCTGGGAAAAGCATTATGGCTTTGGTAGTGATAACAGCTTGATTGAATGGCATTCTATCCCCGATAATCCAGTCGTTAAAATTGATGTCAAAAGCAAACAATTAGAAACTGATTTTGGAGATGTTTTTAAAGCGGATGTTTTAAATTATATCCCTGCACAAAAAGCCGCGACTATTGCTCAAACAGCAGGACTTTGTGATGCTTCAGGCTGGTGCCCTGTTAATCATAAAAATAGTGAATCAATTTTACATCCCAATATTCATGTTATTGGTGATGCATCAATACAAAACCCTATACCAAAATCAGCCTTTGCCGCAAATGCTGAAGCAAAGGTCTGTGCTTTTGCTGTTGTTAGCTTACTTAATGAAATAGAATCTCCCGATCCTGTCTGGATTAATACCTGCTATAGCTTAATTACTGCAGATCAAGGTATTTCTATTGCAATGGTTTATAAACTAAACCAACAGGGGGACATAGTTAAAGTAAAGGGTGCGGGGGGAGTGACTAGTAATACGGATGAAAAAACATTATCACTTGAAGCTTTATACGCAAAAAAATGGTTAAACAGTATTGTTACTGATAGTTTTAAATAGTGGCAAAGCAAGTTAATGGAAAATGTAGGCAGGGCCTATTGGCCGCGATTGAGACAAGATCAAGAGCGGTCGCGGCCAATAGGCCCCTCCTACCGGAATTTAATTAATTTATCTTAAGTCTCAAAAGGAAGCATTGTTCCAAAGGTATCACGCCAATCTTGAGAAAACTTTGCAACAGCAGGTTCGACAGCAGGATGAGAAATCATCTGTATTGCCACCTCACAAGGCAACGTAATCGCACCTACACCTAGCTTCATAACATCCATCACTTGCTGGGTGTTTTTAAAACTTGCTGGGAGTACCTTGCATTTTAAATCATTGGCCAGCAGTAATTGCTGCAAGTCAGCCACTACCCCCACCCCATTGCCACCCATCGTATCTATTCTATTAATATAAGGTGCCAAGTAATCGGCCCCACACAGGGCAGCAAGAAAGCCTTGCTGAGAACTATAAATAGCCGTTGCCAAAACCAATATGCCACGTTTTTTTACTTTCTTAATAGCCGCTAAGCCGACTTCAGTTGCAGGAATCTTAACCACAATATCAAAAGGCAATTTATCAAGCGATATTGCTTCATCAACCATCTCAGCAACCGTTTGACTAATCACTTGCACATGAAAACGAGCACCACTCCCTAATATTTCAGTTAATTCAGTTAAAGCTTGAACTACGCCAGCACTTGCATTAGCTAAAATCGTTGGATTAGTCGTGACCCCTTTGATAGGCATACAAGCGCTCAATCGATTAACCTGCTCGGCATCAACAGTATCTAAATATAATTCAATCATTTATAAAGGCCTCATCAATATTTCTCAACTTATTAAAATATAAGCATAGTTAATCTTTAATGATTAAACAACGCACCTAGCATTAATAGTGACAATTTTTGTCACTATTAACTAAATTTTGTAAACTCAACAGACTTATATTTAATCACTCGATAAGTAGACTCTATCAATACATATTTACAAAGTTAGGTAGAACACGGCATCCAGACTATTATTCAGAAAAAATTAATTTTGGCATGGACAATGCATTATCTGTAATTGAAGTTTATTGAATTTCCTTTTTATCAAATTGAAGGCACACATAAAATGAATACTCAAAAATCACAACAAGGTTTTACCTTAATCGAACTCATGATCGTTGTAGCGATCATCGGTATCTTAGCATCAATCGCAATCCCAGCTTATACTGACTATATGGTTAGAGCTAAAGTAACTGAAGGGATTAGCTTGGCCTCTGCAGCTAAATCAACGGTAAGTGAAAATGCTGCATTTGGAGTAGCAACCGCTGGAAGTTTTGGTTCTGGGTGGGATGAACCAAGCGCAACAACTCATGTTAAAACAGTAGTAGTTACATCATCTTCAGGTGCAATTACCGTTACTTACGGGTCAACTGTCGAAGATAATGCAACACTCATTTTCACACCTAGCGATGATGATGGACCGTTAAGTCGAGATAGTGCACCTGCAAATGGCCCAATCCAGTGGACTTGTACAGCTGGTACTCTATTAGCAAAATTTAGACCAGCTAACTGTCGTTAATTACTAACTAATATCCAATGAAAAAGCCTCTTAATTGAGGCTTTTTTTATTAGTATAATATTCATTCCAAATTTATCTTAAAAAAACATCTTGAAAAAAAGTATTGCTATTTTATTAACAGCTATTGCATTATTTCTTACGCCTAACCTTCACAACCATTCTTTAAGTTATTTATACTTTATGGCTGCATTAGGGTTATTGCTTAGTATTGTTTTAGTTAAATTATTCAATGCTTTTCATTCAGCCGTAAAAATACCTACTAATAGCTACACCCTATTTTTCTTATCTTTTATAGTTTGGTCATTTCTATCTATTCTTTGGTCACCCGTTCCGAGCGATAGCTTTTATTCTGCTTTAATTTTTTTAGTATTCCCCCTAGGTCTACTTATAAGTTTTTGGAGTACTTCCAAACAACAACAATATTTCCACTTGGCTTTAGCCGCTTATATTGTCATCATCATGCTAAAAGCTTATTACCAGCGGTTTATTGATACTTCACACCTTCCCGCACCTGGTTTTTTCTTAAATAAAAATACCAATGCAATCTTTATAGCCATGTTGTTACTTCCCTTTTGTACTTGTTTTTTAACTGAAAAAACAACGTACAAGAAACATATTTTTGGTTTTATTATTGCTTGCGGCACTTTTATTATCGCTTTAACGGTTTCTCGCGGTGCCCTACTCGGCCTAGGTATTGGTATTGGTATTCTACTTATCCATGTTCTGTTAGAAAAACAAGCGATTAAAAGATTTTTAAAACTAACTGCCTACTTATTTTCAGGCTTTGTATTAGCTGAGTTTTTAACGGGAGCAAGCTATCTAAACAGAGCAGTTAACTTATCAAGCAGTAATAATCTAACGACGATTTCCGCAGGCAGAGATTATATCTGGAACTCTGGCCTACAAATGTATTTAGAACAGCCTTTTTTAGGGAGAGGTTTAAATATGTTTCATTGGCTATTTCCACAATTTAGACATCTTAATGCCCCTGATATTGGCCAATTTGCGCATAATGATTATCTACAGTTTTTAATTGAATTAGGCCCAATAGGCTTGTTGTTATTTATCGGCTTTGTTATCACTTTTCTAAAATCTGGCTACACCCTCTATACAAATACGCCTGATCATAATCAAAAAACACAGACATTAGGATTGATTGCGGCCTGCATTGCTGTCTTTACCCATTCTTTTTTTACATTTAACTTTTACCAACCCGCCCCATTATTATTGATGGGCTTATACATGGGAATCATCACTCAAAGACTTGATCATTTAAAAATACAACCAAGCCTTTCCTTTATTCCCAGTGAAATTAAAGTATTTACCAAAACTGGGTATATAGGCATCCTTACTACTATGTCGTTCACCATACTTTATTTTATCAGTATCAACTCATTCACTCTTTATAAAGTATTTAGCACATATCCTAACAATTTAATTGCTTTAGAAAACACCATACAAGCATCAAGCCTAACCCCTTTTAAAGAAGAATATTTTGCCACTGAAGCAAATGTTTATACCCTTTTACTTTCAAAGGATGCTCATATGTTCAGTAGCGAAGGCAAACAACAATTAATTAAGCAGGGGAAAAAAGCAGTTGATAAAGCGATTATAGGTAACCCTTACCGTGATTTAAACTACACCAATAAAGCAAAATTATATTTATTAGATCGCACTGAACAAAAAAACCATTATCAAACCATTATTAGCAGTTTTTCTGAAGCCATCCGACTAAATCCTTTTAACCTGCAAACTCGACTAGAATTTGCAGATGCTTTAATGCGTTTTAATAAAAAACAGGAAGCATTAAAAGCATTAACTGGGGGTCTTGAGCGCAGGTATTTCAGTAATTATCAGAATGGAATACTCTATTTACAAATACTGTTATCTTTAGTTATACCATCAAATGACTTAGAAGCAATAGCAAATATTAAACAACAAATTGAAAAATTACTAGATAAGAAAGGGACTGGGGGGTATTTCACTTTAAAAAAATTTAGAATTAATCAACAATAAAATAGGTCTTTTAATGCTCTCATCATTAGAAAACACCTAATAAGCCTCATTAAACTAATAATATTTCGATGACCAATAATAAGACTGCTGACTGAGCTTTTTCCGCATGTATAATGGCAAAATCGATCCATAAAAGCCAATTCGATACCCTCCCCATTTCATAAGTGTTTGCACTACGGCATAAAATATTAAAAAAGGCTGATCGTTCCACACCTTTTTTAACAAGGCCACAATAAACCCCACCCCTCGAGATTCAGCCTCTCCTACCAACTTTTGAACAACAGGGTTTTCTGCCCGAGCATAACCTGTATCAAAATATCGCTGAAATTCTTGCCATAAAGAATACCGGTGAGAATGCTTTACAACAGCATCTGCAACATAGGCAATTTTATAACTCTTTTGTAATAACCCTGCTACTGCAAAATAATCTTCACTGGTTAATGTTGCTTTAAATCCACCTATTTCATTTAGAGCTGAATTTTTATATGCTGAACAACTATTTGAACAAAAAAATGTATACACGCCATATTTCTCTACATCTTCAATACTACGAACTTGAGACTGTTCCTGGTAATTAAACTCACGAGGAAAAGCTTCAAAAACATCAGCTCCATCATGTGCAATCTGCCGACCATAACTAACAGCAATTTCATCAACTTCAATCAAAGGTTTAACTAACTGTTCGATTAAATCAGCACTAATAGGAATTGCATCTTGAGTTAAAAAAACCACAATATCTGTATCTATCAAGTTTCGAGAATATTCTCGAGTAGCCCCATGATTGAAGTCAGCTTGTGGAATAATTTTAACCTGAGCATTATGCCTATTAGCAATAGATACCGTACTATCATCAGATGATGAATCAATAATTAAAGTAGAAAACTCAAAAGAAGAAGTTTCGAGTATCGTTAAAATTTTACTAAGAGTTGCTTCTGCATTTTTTGTAGGTATGACTAAACCAATTGAATATTGAGACACAGTATTAAAAATAATTCATAAAATAGTTTCTAAAGATTTTATATTTCCATTACTTTAAACAATTACGATAGCTTGAAAAACCAACTAACCGAGAAGTGATTGAAAAATATCTTTTTTTTACATTAAAAAAATCAAATTTCAGCATGGAAAGCAATAATAATGAAAAATGATACCCAATTATTCCAAAATATAAAATAGCAATATAAAGTGATATATTTTTTCTACAAAATGCTCCAAATCCTAAGCCATAATTAAAGATTTTTTTAATATTCATTGTACTCATATTGAGTTGGGGGTGATTAACTTTAACCGTTGGGAAATAATAAAAGCTGTCCTTGTTTCTCTTGACTAAAGATAAAATATAATCAGCATCTTCATAAGCTCCGAACTTCGTACTTGGCCCTAATTGGGGATCAAATAAAACATCCTTATTTTTAGTAAATATAGTAATGCAAGAATATAAGAAAAAGAAGTTTTTCTGATTTATTTTTCTTATATCATCAGGCCAATTTCTAATTATTTTTTTTCCTGATTTTTTATCCAGAATTTGCCCCAATACGGTTGTTATATTAGTTCTTTCAGAAAAAATATTATAAACTTCAGACAGAGTATCAGCATAAAAAGTACAGTCATCATCTGGAAAAGCAATTATCTGGCCTTTTGCTTTTTTAATTCCAATATTTCTATTAATACTTGAGCCGAGTGCATTTGACCTGATATGTTTAATTGTTACTAATTTAGTATATTTTTCAATTACTTCAGCAAGAAAATTTTCTCCGTTTTGATCAACAACTATTAACTCTACTTTATTGAGATCAAAATCTTGATTAACCAAACTTAAAATAAATTTATCGACATCATCTTTTCTATTATAGGTTGCCATAATAAGAGTAAAGACAATTTCTTTATCATTCATTAAAGTAAAATGAGATTCTGACATTTATTCTGCTTAAAAATAAGGTTATTTTTCTATAGAGATTTACCACAAAGCTAAGACCTATCGATTGAAAAAACCGTCTAATACTTTGTTTAAGGAAATAGAAAAAGAAATAAAACTGATAATTAAAAAAAGATAATCCATTATTTTTTTTTGCTCTTTTTACTTCAGCTAAGGCAGCCTTCCACATTTCATCACTCATCCCTAAATACCGCATATGTGAAATATGACTAGTAATATGATAAAAACTACATTTTTTCAAAAATAAATTTAGTAATAAATTATAGTCCATTGCATATTCAAATTTATTATCATATGCCCCGTATTTTTTATATAAACTTTTTTTAATAAAACAAGATGGGTGACATAAGGTCATATTTCTTTTAAGTCGGTTATGATCAACCACGGGACTATTGTTTTCACCTTTTTCATCCCAAAAAATCATGTCTCCATATAAAATATTAGCTTTATTTATATTGCCCCTTATAGTTTCAAATGAATCCTTTTCATACCAATCATCAGCATTAATAATACCAATAATCTCACCGCTACATAATGAAATTCCTTTATTAAAAGCATCTGAAATTCCTTTATCTGGTTCACTCACCCAATAATCAATCTGCTTCTCATACTTTCTGACAATATCTAAGGTACCATCAGTCGACCCGCCATCAATAATAATATATTCGACATTATCATAAGATTGACCAATAACACTGTTAATTGTCTGCTCTATATATTTAACGCCATTATAGACAATAGTAATCACACTAATAAGAGGGCTATCAATTTCATTTTCTTTAAAATACCCCTCAGTCCGCAGCCCACCAAACTCTTTGCGTTCAGAATTTTCAGGTAAAAACAGCATAGAATAAATTTTATCTGTTTTTTTGTTGAAAATCTTCGGTTGCTTAAATGACACACATCTAGTAGTACTGTACTGTATATCAAGTATGAATAATGATGACCTTACTATATTTTGTTTATTCATTTAAAACATGATTTTATTAAGTCTATTATTCACGCCATTACAGGCAAACTTGCTTATAAAGCTCTATATATTGTTTTGCAATTAAACAACTATCAAAAGTAGCCACGATTTTATCTCGAGCATTAGAGCAAAGCTGATCATAATTTTCTGCACTGAGCACCCACTCAATGCCTTTAGCTAAATCCTGTTCATCAGCCTTTTTGGCTAGGTAACCATTATTTTTATGCTCAATCAAGTCGCAGTTCCCCCCCACATCAAACCCCACTACTGGTGTTGCGCAAGCCAGGCTTTCCATAATCGTATTTGATAAATTCTCTTGAAGACTAGGAACAACCATCACATCTGCCGCACTATAAACCATTCGCAAGGTTAAATCATCATGCAAACACCCTAGATAATGAGTTTTAAAATCAAACCCTTGAGGTTCTTTGGGTTGACTAGCGCCAAAAATCACCAATTCAATATCAATTCTCTTTAGCATACTCAAAGCAAAACATAATTGCCTATAACCTTTATTTATGTCACTCGTTGCATTTAATGACCCAAAAACAATTATTTTTTTTTCTTTAGGTAAACCTAATAATTCACGAGCAAGAGAAGGGTTGACAGGAGAAAAGGCGCCTATATCAATTGGATTAGGTAAATTAACAACATTATTTTTTTTAAACAAATAACTTTTAGAAGCACAATCAGCAAGCCAACGACTTAACCCAACAATAGTTAAATTATTAATTTTTGAGAAATATCTTAACTTTCTTTTAAATATAATATGACTTAAATCATTATTTTTTAAAGACCCTAGCCTTGGACATGCACCACAATTATTTTTATATCGCTCGCACTCCCACATTATGTGACAACCACCAGTAAAAGCCCAATTATCGTGCAAGCTCCAGATAATTGGGGCTTTTATTTTAGCAATATCATTAATCGATAACATTCCACCAGCAATCCAATGTAAGTGTACTACATCAGGGTTTATAAAATTAATACGTTCAACAAAACTGGAAAAAGGTACCCAAGCAGGTGAGAAAAGAGTTTCTGAACTATTCTTATAAAATTTTAAAGGCAAGCTATCCAGTACCTGACGAACCATAACTAAACCTTTTTGTAATCTAGTAGCTGGCCCTAAAACAGTATAATCATCACTTAATTTAGTTTGCACCAACATTTGACTATTTACACCTTCAGCTAACAAAGCTTTATGCAATCTATAGGCTGCTCTGGCAGCCCCACCCTGAATATCAAAAGTATTTACAATTAAAATTTTCACATCGTTATAAACTTTGACCGTCTCATTCGTCCAATTTCATTTATTCTAAAACTTTCTGTCAACATAATTCTAGGTAAATACTCTAAATAATCTTTATGCTCTAAATATATATTCCCATGTCGCGTAGTAGTCACCGTTTTAAAATTAAGACCTTTAACGATATCAAACTCTCTTTTCCCTATTTCGTTTGAAGTTCCAAAAGGATAAGCAAAGTGTTCGATTTTTTTACCTATCTCAGTAGAAAGAAGTTCGCTTGCTCCAATAACCTCTTCAATAATTTCATTTTCAGAAAGTTTATTTAAGGCAAAATGATTTGTAGTATGACTAGCAATAGTGACAAGTTCATCACTTGATAACTGATCAATTTGATACCAGTTTAATGCTAATTCAGCACACTTTTTAAACCAATCAATCGTATAATGAGAAAATAATTCAGTAAGTTGCTCTAAAAAATATTGTTTTTTTAAAGATAAAACCTTCAATCTAATATTCAAAAATGTCTCATTTTTTTCTTCCCATTTTCTACATATATACTTTGATCCATCAGATAAATATATCACTTCATTTTCTATGATCAGGTCTTCCAGAACATACCACCATAAAACAGCCTGTCTTTCAGGGAAAGAAGTCGTAATATATATAGTAAACGGAACATTATGCTTCTTAAATATTGGATAGGCATGCGTATAGTTATCGGCATACCCATCATCAAGCGTAAAAACGATTTGCTTTGATTTTTTTTCACCCCTTGTTAATAACTCATATAGCTTATCAAGGCTAATAAACTCATAACCATTCGCCTTTAGACCTTGTATAAAACTATCTAAAAATTCAGGTGATATTTTCATATTTTCATTTGGAAGTAATTTATTACTTTCAAACGGGTAAACCCTATGCAACATAAAAATAGTGGCCATCCCTGAAAAATAAGTATTTATATACTTACAATCAGATATGCGATCTATAATATTGACCATTACTTATTAGTCTTATATCCAAAAATATTAAGTTGTAAATCCATTTTACTATTCAGCCCTCGATTAATAAAAGGTTGTTTTCTTTTAGAAATATCCTCAATATAATATCTAAAATTATTTTTTTCCAAGATATTTAAAATTGAACTTAAGCCCTGACTTGAATTATTCCATGAATGATACTCAATAAAAATATTTTCAACATTAGCTAATGAACCTTTACAATCATTCATCACTTCATATTCCGCGCCCTCTATATCTATTTTCAAGAAGTCAATTATTGGTTCTTGTTGTAAAACCTCTTTAAGCCTTATTGATTTCACCTTTTTCGAATTTTCACCGTTTCTAACAGAGCCTCCATCAGCCCCGTCAGTAGAAAAATTTATTCCATCATTATCAACCCACACTGCACTATTTATAACATCCACATTAGTAATGTTATTTTTTTTAAGGTTCTGAATACTTATTTCAGCAATTGCTGAATCGGCTTCAAAGCCAATAATTCTAGCTTCTGGATACATTTGTGAGAAATAGATTAAACTTGTGCCTATATTTGAACCACAATCAAGAATAATAGGAGTTTCATTAACTGCTTTGAAATTGTATATATCTTCTACAAAAATCTCTTTGAATTGCCAAATAAAACTCGCCGCATCAGGTACATCAAAAATATAATTTAAAAATTTAACATCATAAACTGTAACAAACCGTTCATACTTAGATAATGAATCAAATAAACGATAAAATTCTCTTTCATTTTTGTTTTTAAAGAAATGATATAAAGGCTTAATGACAGCTTTAAATAGGTTTTTCATCTTTTTATAGCTCTAATGGTAATGATTACCTGATAATCAATATCTTTATAAAACAACTCATCCTTGCTTAACTCTTCAGCACTAATACCTTCCAGAAATGCTACAGCGGCCAATACATTTCCATAAACATCAACCTCTACATTATCTATTCCAAATACATCTTCAAAAGATTTCTTAATAGATAAGTCAGTGAATCTCCAATAATCGCCCCATCTATCCATATCGTATCGACTAATTTGACATATACCAGCCACAGTAACTAAAGCCACTCCGCCTGGATTCAACATATAAAAAAGTCCATTGATAGCTGATTTAAAGTCATAAATAAAATTAAGTGTTTGCGTTAGGATAAAACAATCAATTTTTTTTTCTGGAAGGGTCTCCTTATTAGTCAAATCACCAACAATAGTTGCCTTATTAGTATCATTAGTATAATGAAGAATTTCAAACTGTGTCACATCATGACTAAACTTTTTACTATAGGTGTTATCAGCTATTTCACATAAAACACCTTTAATATATTTCTTATTTGATTCCAAGAAATCTTCTATATAAACCCTGTCTATCGGGGTGCCTCTATCAAGAGCAAATACTCTTGAAATAGGTTTTAAAGAACGTAAATTGTGCCAATTTATTTTTTTAAAAACCCTATTAAATATCTTTTTCATTAGGAAATTAGCTTTTTTAATTTATTTAATACTCGTTTAAAAATAGAAACTTTTAAACCATTGAAAAACTCTTGAAAAGCAACTCTAGCTTTTACATTTTCAAATATATTATTAGTAAAAGTAATATTATATTTATCTACTAATTCAACATCAAATTCCAATGACTCAACACAATTCACCCCTTCCCCATCATGCCCAATGTTCTTTACAAATGATCTTTTTGGGTGCAGAGATAGACCATTATTTACATAGGCAGATGCATACCAAAAAATAGCCCAAGTATTAAGATCATTTGTTTGGTTCAGTTTTATTTGATCAAAATATTTATAAGCTCCATTTAGATTAAAATCCTTTACCATTTTTTTACTAAAATTTTGTAAATATAAACCAGGGTCTTTCTTATAATAACCCCATGATTCTTCCCAAGTAGCCCAGCCCCAGCATGTTGTTGGCTTTACAAAAAAAGTATCTTCAAGCCCTTCATCATGTATCGGGTACACATAAGCTGAAATATGAAAAACAGTGTCAATATTTTGATAATAGCTTAAAGCGTCATTCATATATTTCAAAAAAAAAGGGCTAGTAACCAAATCATCTTCCATAACGATAATTTTGCCATATTGATTAACAATTGTAGTCACGCCATCAATAATGGAATCTGCTAGGCCCCAGTTTTTATCTCTCTCAATAATAGTTACTTTTTTAAAGCCAACAATTGAATGAATATAATCTCTTACTTCTTTTACTTGAGCTTTATTCTGCTTAGTTTTAGGGGCGTCACTATAAATAAATAGCTCACTTTCACTAGCAAGCTCATTTTTTTTTAATGTCTCAACCGTTTTTTGTGTATGCCAAGGGCGATTGTAGACAAATAGGATAATTGGCGCTAAAGTCATAGCTTATTCTCACTCAATAAACTTAAAGCTCTTTGAACAACAAACCTGTGCGTATCTATCCTTATATTGTGTAGAAGCAATAAATTTTTATTACTTATAACTCTATTAACTCTATTTTTAAAAAACAGTGTTTTTATGAGAAATTTTATAAGTTGAATTATACTAAATTTTTCAGGTAATGCCCCTACTGCGGTTTCATAGTAACCATAGTAATATTCATTGAATAATTTCAAGCTTACCTCATTGTTTCTTTCCTCATACTGACAAGTTAGTAATGAGTTTAATTTATCAAGAGAAAAACTTACTTCTGATTGACTTACTTTACATGTTTGTCCATTTATTTTCTTATGATATATGATTTTATAGTCCTTCAGACCATCTGTTTCAAACTCTAAAACAACGCTATAACTATCATCTGCCTTCCTTCCCCCCCCTGCATCAAAATAAAAATTGCCTAAACTATAGAATATCAAGCTTTTTTTATACATTTCATAGCCTTGTGGAACATGAGGATGGTGTCCAATAATCACATCAACCCCAATATCACACAATCTCTTATATCTATCGCTCCATTCTTTTATAGGAAACTCAATATTTTCAACACCTGCATGTGCATTTAAAACAACTGCATCCACTTCTAACTTTAATTGTCTAATATTATCTTCAATTAAAGGATGAAAAATCCAAGCATACCCACCTCTACTTTTCTCTTCATATAAACAACCAAATTCATTTTCAGCCGCAGCTAGAAGCCCAATTTTAATACCATTTTGTTCTATTATTTTTGTGGAATAAGCTGTTTCAAAATCAAGTCCAGCACCAACATAATCAATATTATATTTATGTAGTTCATTAATAGTATTTTCTAAGGCCTCTTGACCATAATCATAAATATGATTATTTGCTAAAGATACGAAATTGAAACCTATATATTTTAAGTATTGAACAATCATTTCTGATTGATGAATATGAGGGCCAGCCTTTGCAATTTTATTCATCGAAGATAAATACACTGAAGCCTCAAAGTTACAAATAGACAAATCACATTTCTGAATTATTATTTTCAATTCATCATCAACAAAATCTTTCATACCAAAACAACTAACTAAGTCACCACAAGCGAAAACCTTAATGCTCATTCCTTTACCCTAATGAAGTTAGCAATCATTATTGATTTCATCCAAATAAAGGCTAAATAATTCTTCGTCTACTTTTTGACTTAACAAAGGCATATAACCCCCCGCAGGTGTAAATGTAAACTCACAGAAATATAAAGTTGCATTAACTAAAGAAAAATCAACCCTAACATAGTCAAACCCTTGGCTTAGCACTCTGGCATATTTCAATATCTCACTTTTTGGAAGGATATCAATGTTTATATCCAAACATTCATTCTCAAACCATTTTTGTTCCTGCCATGCGGTATTATAGGTTTTTCTCTCAAGTACATCATTGACTAACATAAGAAACTGTATAGCAATAGGAAATCCAAATAAACAATGTACCTTTATATCTAGAACTTCCCCCTCCTCATTGTCTGTGAACATACTAGCTTCAATTAGAATGTTTTTTTCCACCCCAAAATAATTCATTTCACCAAAAGCTTTATAGTAATCAATTCCCAACCATTTATTGGTTTCTTTAAGAACCATATTTACATCTGTTTCATTTGGAATAAAAAATAGATTCATTCCACATCCATGGGTCGCCTTAATAAAACAAGGGGCCGTTAGACTTTCAAAAGAGATATCCTTGGGAAATAAAAAACAACCCAAGGTTTCAGCATATTTTATATTTAAGGATTCTTTCTTATTAATTTCATCTATTATTACTTTGACTTTATATTTGTTAATATGGTTTATAAACTCACATTGATCATTAATTCTATTTTTAAAAACAACCTCTTTAATGTGCCTAGGAGCGTCTGTATTAGGCCAATATCCTTCTATCCCATAAAACAAAATTTTTTGAAAAAATGGGATATGCATCCACAGTGGTAAATAATGGATTCTTCTGAACACTATTCTTAAAATATCATTTAACTTCATCATAACGGTTCACAACAACTTAATTAAATCTTTTATTATTAATTCACAAGGCTCACACCCCACCGAAAGTCTAATTAAATTTCTCTCTAACTTTATTTCCTTAAAATACTCATCGTTTTTACCAAAATGACTCATTATCGAAGGTAACTCTATTAATGTATCTATACTTCCAAAACTTGGGGCTATTTTTATCACTTTAAAGGACCTTAATTTATCGCTCAATAAGTTAACATCCAACCGTGAAACAAAACTAATAACGCTTCCATGCCTATAATAATATTTTGAAAAAGTTATATTTTGGCTTTCATTCATTTGTTTCCCGGGAAAATACACTTTACTTATATTTTTATTTTTCTTAATAAATTCATATATTTTTCTTACATTATATTCTTGCTTTTCTATTCTTAAGTCATAATCTCGTAAGCTACGAACTAATAAATATCCGCTCATGGAATCTAAAATCCCCCCCTCCCTTGACCGGATATCCCAGCATTTATTAAAATCTTCTTTATTGTCTGTAACAATACACCCCGCTAGAACATCATTATAGCCACTCACATACTTCGTTAACGACTGCACCTCTATATCAATAAAATCCATTTTTATTTTATGATTTAATAGCCCTGAAAATGTTGAATCTAGAATTACTTTACAATTAACCTCTTTCTTATATTTTTCTATAACTCCAAAATCAGCTACGCTAAGGTGCGGATTACTAAAACTCTCAAGAAAAACTAAAGACTCTTTGCTTACACCTTTCAAATCTATTGCTTCATTTTCATACATCACCAGCTCTTCAATAGCTCCTATTTCCATCAAATAAACACAGTAATCCCTAGTTTTTCTATATATTTCATTGGGAAGATATATCTTATCTATATGACCAAGATAAGAATTAATTGCAACGGTTATTGCTCTCATTCCCGAGTCCAATATCAAGCAATACTCATCATTGAAAATACGACTAAAGTAAACCTCTAATTGAAAAACAATTTCTCTTCCATCTCTGCTATACCTTAAAGAGTTATATTTATTTTTATGATACTCAATTATTTCATCATTACTAAAAAAAGACTTAGCACTAGAAAAATTAATTGACGGTACTAGGTTTTCCCCCAGATCAATTAAACCATTTAGCTTGCCAATTGTAGAGCTATGTGTTTTATTTTCTTCATTTAATATTTCCGTGACATTCATTACCTTAATTCCCTTACACCAAAAGCCTTTACGAGTATTAATGATTTAATCATCATATAAAAAGAAATTCTTGTTTTCTTATAAAGAAGAGGTGCGATAATAGTTCCAATAAACTGAGCACAAACAGTAGCATATGCAGCGCCATTAATACCAACTAAGGGAATTAACTTATAATTTAACGCCACATTAACAAGTAGTCCTATTGTTAAATATTGGAATGAATATTTCTGTAAATTTTCATTCAATATCCACTTACCTCTTGCCACCCCAAGACCCACAAAAACACCAGCCCAAATATGTATCATCAACACACTCCCCGCTTGACTGTATTGCTCCCCATAGAGTCGATTCACCACCCAGTCACTCAAAAAGGTCACGGGTAAGGCAATGGCTATTGCCATCCAGACCATAAGGTCATACAGTTTTTGTAAACGTGCATAATAAAGGGCTTCACTTTGCTTTTTCGCATTAATAATCGCCGGGGACAGTGATGAAGCAACTACCATAGGAATAAAATACCAGGCTTCGCTTAATCTAACTGCTGCGGCGTATTGCCCGACTGCTTCTGCATTCAGCATTTCCTTAATCATAATTTGATCAATTTTCATATAAATAGAAATCACCAAACCACTGAGTATTAATGGCCAACTGTCTTTTAGTAAGTCAATCGCAGTTGATTTACTGAATTTTAACTGTTTAATATTTAATGTGGAGTTTCTTTGAAAGAAGTAAACAAAACCGAGCATTAGAACCAAGCTATCAAAAAGAATAACCCCAGAGAAAGCGATAAGGGGGGCATTCGTTAAAATCAACCCTACTTTAACTAAACTGGAAATCAACAGGCTGATAATATTGGCATAGACCACATATTTACTCAATACCTTGGCTTGAAAGAAAAAATCAATAATATTAAAACTTTGAAAGACAGTCGCAGAGGCAATAATAAAGATTAATAAGATGGTTAGACTGTCTTGATGGCTAAGTTTAACGGCAACAGCTAAGGCAATAAGTACCAATAAGGCTCCGATTAGTTTTAGTCTAAAGGCTGTACCTAATAAGACAGCTTGCTTACTTGGGTCTTTTACTAATTCTCTAACAATGATGCCATCTAAACCTAAACCTGCAATCACGGAAAATAAACCTACAAAAGATTGAGCATAACTAAATAAACCAAATTGTTCAGGGCCTAGGTAACGTGCCACCCAGATACCTACAAATAATCCGACGATCATACGCAGAATTTTTTCAGCAAAAAGCCATGAAGTATTTTTAAAATACTTCATAAAGCCGTGATGATTTTTAAGTTGGGTAAATTTATTTAACAATATTGTTCATGACAGATAGTTAGATTTTCTCAGGTTTTATTTCGCATTGTTATTTAAGCGTTTTTGTGTGTCATGGTTTGTTGTTTGTTTCTCTCGCCTATTAACTTATTTTTACTGATATTTTCTTATATTATACCAATCCCAATATATTTATACTTGAACTGAGAAATCGTCATTCCTACCGTCTCTTAGCAGGAATCTATGTGTGACAATGGATTCCCGATTAAAGATTTCGGGAATGACGACTATTGCAGTTATTATTTATTGGGATTGGTATTAGATAACTTTTTTGACATTATAGCCTCCTGTTTTTGGTGCGCCTATAAAAAGTATTTTTCCTTGATCTTTAAGCCTCTTTAACTCTCTTTCTACCGTTCTTAAGGGTATATTTAAAGCTTCAGAAATATTCTTGGCTTTAAGGTTGGGCGTATTTTTAATTATTTCATAGACAGGATTTACTCCGCCACTTACTCCGCCTCTTACTCCGCCTCTTACTCCGCCATCTTGTTTTTGTTTAAATAGTGTTACCCTAAAACCATGCTGGAATTCCTCAAACACAGGTTCTAGGATGCCATGTTTATGGCATTCCTGTTTTATTCTAGCTATTCCAGATCCATATTTCTCTATACTTCCAACTTCCTTAAACATTTTTGCAAGTGCTTTGTTTCGGCTCCGTGAAGAGTAGTTACCACTTTGTAACTTTTCTACAGTGAGATCATCATATAACTTACCAGGATTGAAAAATGTTATATGATCATCAAAAACCTTTACGATTGAGTCACCACTATCTCTATAGTCCCTATGTACAATCATGTTGGTGACAATTTCACGAATAGCTTCTAATGGATAATCATAACGCTCTATTCGCTGAGGTTCGCCTGTAATAATGTACTCGACCATTAAATTTTTGCGTATAAAGATCATTGCTTTTTCCACCTCAGTTAATACATCAGTATTTAAACTCAAGCTATCAATAATCTTTGTTTCTGTTTTGAACCTACCGATTTGCATGCCAGTTAATGATGATATATTGCTGACAAAAAGCAAATACGCGCCAAAGGTCAATTGCTCATTTTTTATAAGCTCGTATTTTTTAAGGATACTAAAAACATCATCGTCAAACCTTTTCTCTTGATAATATTCAATCCTTTCAATGAGTTTTATTGCTTTATCTATCGATATATCTTCAAAATCATGCAGAGTATCAATATGACAATCCCAACTTTCATTCATTGTTTTTAAATGCTCATTGGCTATTTCATTTAGGCTCATCAAATGATTTGAATTATTGACCCGCTTGAAATACCTATTTTTATAAGCAATAGGTTTAATGGGCTGCTCTTGAACGTCTATGACTAATACTGTCTTTTCTTCTAAAGAAACCTCATTAATATCAACAATAATATTTGGCTGAGTATTTTGTTTAATGCTATTAATGTAATTTTGTATACTTTCTGGGTTTACTGTTATACCCATTATTTTTTCTGAGTCACTAATACCAATAAATATTTTCCCACCTTTGGCATTAGCAAAAGCAACAACTGATTCTATGACTTCTTTTTGAAATGAAGTTTTAAATTCTGTTTTCTGGCCTTCACCTTGCTGGATTTGTGCTAATAAATCATCCATTTATATGACCGTCTAAAATTTTTCTTGTTTTTTCATAGTTAAACTCAAGCGAATAACACAGCTATCTATAATTTAGCTGCCTTTCTTAAAAAATCCAGATGATTTCAATAACTATCTGTAGAAAACAAAGAAAATGGCGTTTTTATCAAAATTTTAAGATCCAAACCTATAGACCAATTGTTAATATAGCTTAAATCATATTCCACTCGTCTTTTCATTTGATCTACTGTAGAAGTTTCCCCTCGACAGCCACTGATTTGAGCTAACCCTGTTATACCCGGTTTAATTCTATGCCTTGCCATATAGGCAATTATCTTTCCTGTGTAATAGTTATTATGCTCCAAGGCATGAGGGCGAGGGCCGACTAATGACATATCACCCATTAAAACATTAAAGAATTGTGGGATTTCATCAATTGAACTTCTGCGGATAAAACGCCCTACCTTTGTCACTCTTTTATCATTTTCTACGGCTTGCTTAACTTGTTTATCATTATGAACATACATACTACGAAATTTCCATACATTAATGACGGTTCCATTCCAGCCATGCCGCTTTTGTTTAAAGAGTATGGGGCCATGAGAATTTAACTTGATTGCAATGGCCGTCATTACATAAACAGGGCTTAATACAATAATAGCTAACAATGCGAGTATTTTATCTATCACGGCTTTCATCATTGCTGCTGGCCAATAAGTAGACAGTGGATTTTGATTAAAATGAATGGCTGATAAACCTGCCACATCAACTACCGCATGATTAAATAACATTAAACTGGCCAAATCAGGTACCCAGATCACATCGACATACATATCTAAAAAATCAATATACAACGATTCAATATTGTCCAGGTCAGTCATTGGAAGCGCAATATAAAGTTTATTCACTCGATACTCTGGTATCAGTGTTCTTAATTCCTCTATTCCACCCAGCATAGCTGATAACTTATCTATTTCTATAACATCTGTTGTTTTAAGGGAAACAAAGCCAACCAGTTGTTCTTCTTTTTTAGTTGCTATTACAGTGGCTAATTTTTTTGCTAACTGTCCCGTTCCAATAATAATAATTTTGGTTTTTCTTCGGTCATGCTGATAATAGATTTTAGTCAACTTATGTAACATAAAGAAAGTTAAAATCTGAACAATACCACCCAAAACACTCCATTGCAGCATCACTTCTCTAGAATAGACTTCACTCGTTTTAGTAATAAACCCAATGACACCAAGTACAAGAAGCACTAACAACCATGCAAAACCAAGCCGTGCAGTTCCGTTAATAAGCCCCTGCTCTTGTGCATATACACGACATAAACTATAAACAGGGGTTGTGACTAATAGAGTTAATACCATTAATAAGCGATAGGCCTGGCTTATTTCCCCTGTTTTATTCAGTGTTAACAATGCGAGCAGGACCAATATCAACCCCATTGCAACACACCATTGGATCCAAAAAATCATGCCAAGTTGATAGTGTCGTCTATATAGATGTGGTTCAGTCATTGATACTTGATTAGATCAGTTTAAAGTTAGGGGTGGTTGGCAAATTTATTAACTGTAGTCTTAAATACAGATATTTAAAAGTAGCTTTACTAAAATAGGGTTATTATTCTTCCCCTCTTCTTTATTTACTGTCATTTTCAAAAAAAACCAATAATTTTAAATATAAATCAGCATAAACTTTCATTCTTTTTAAAGTTGACTGATAAGACGCTTCATCATATCGATGGCTCAAGCTATTTCTATCATCAAGTGCCTGCATCCATAATAGATAATCTTCCTCAACAAGATGACCAGCCGCAAAAAAACTTTTAATGCTTTGCTTTGGTGTTTTTGAGTCAACAGCTTCCATTTCATACAAAAATACTTTTGCTAATTTCCAGCTCAATTCAGTAATAATTTCGAATTTCTGTATCAAACCATTTTCAAGTCCATCAATTAATCTAGGATCCAGTACTTTCTGCAAAGACACATAATCCACATTAGCCAGGTAGTTAAAACCATCCAGTGTTTTCTTATAAACCTGTAATTTTAATTCCACGGTTTAACCTTTTTTAATGCTTGTTGTGTAAATGCTTCTGAAGCTACTTTAAAATCAATTAAATCTACTTTATAAGGGACAAAGGATTCTTCGATTTCTTCATTAATATTATTAATAATTTGTTTTGGTATTGCTAATTCAGCCAAGATTCCAATATCAATATCAGCCATTTCACTAGCGGTTCCCTTTGCTCTTGATCCAAAAAGAAAATAATGACTATTTTCTGGTAATTGTTTTTTCAATAACTGTTTTAAGAAGGTTTCACTTTTTTGATAAAGTGACTCGTTTATGTTTTTAAATAAGTTTTGTTGCTGCAAACAATGGGTTAATGCAGAGATAATAGTTTGTTTTCTAACTTCAGTCCTGTTGCCTAAAAAAACTGCCTTTTCACAACTGACGCCCCCCCCTTTTATTCCCCAGGCAATATAAACGGTACCTACTGGCTTTTGCTCAGAACCGCCACTTGGCCCTGCAATACCCGTCACTGAAACTGCAACTTCAGCATCACTATTAACCAAAGCACCTCTAACCATTTCCTTAGCAATCTCTTCACTAACTGCACCAAAGAGATCTAATGTCCGTTGCTTTACTTGTAACATTTGTACTTTAGCCGAATTACTGTAAGTAACAAACCCTCGATCAAACCAAACTGAACTTCCTGGGATTCCTGTAAGCGCTTGGGCTATTCCTCCTCCTGTACAAGACTCAGCAGTCACCATTTTTAGTCCATTTTGTTTTAATTCCTGCCCTAATTGCTCTGCAAGTTCAGTTATTTGTTTATCCATCATCTTTTACGCTTTCTATTTTGATAGAATAATACCATGCCTACAGAACAGAAAAACGCTAACCCACATACTCCGATGATGCATAGGTGATTATTTAATTAAATATCAATATGTTATATATTTATACTACTTATAGTTACACAAATTGATAAACTTTTTTAAAAACTAAAAAAACCAACGCACCACCTATTCTATTATTTATATACCCCCTATCAGAACTAGTCTAAAAGTTTTTTGCGCTCCTTGTAAAATCAGAAGTTTTAACCAACCAAAAGATTCCATCATCTATGCTGATTATATAAAATAATGATGTGGCTACACTAAACAGGACACATAACTTAAAATACTTTTAAAGATAATAAGTGTGTCTAAAATGAGCAACCAAACTAAAAAACAAAATACCTATCCATCAGAATTTAAGGAATCAGCCGTTAAATTAGCAATTGAATCTGATCAACCCATTGCTAAAACAGCTAAAGATTTGGGTGTTAATGTAAACACATTGCATACCTGGGTCGGAAAGTATTCAAAACC
>Ga0209395_1000737_pt1 | contig 47254 bp, 43 predicted proteins | sample GOMGulsemesocosm_3_FD_184635 | JGI IMG/M metagenome (GOLD analysis project Ga0209395, IMG submission 184635) | Methane-oxidizing microbial communities from mesocosms in the Gulf of Mexico - GOM9D Gulf of Mexico (SPAdes) (version 2) | ecosystem: Environmental > Aquatic > Marine > Cold seeps... | reverse complement strand
TATGGCTTCCTTCAGACCCCGCCGTTAGCCAGTGACGCCCTTGCCATTAGGATTGTCTTCCCCTTAGTCAGGGTGACTCCGCTTTCTTTCAAGCGGACGGGTTTGCCAGCTTTGCTGGGCAAACACATAAAAGAGGATAAGTTGATACTTATCCTCTTTTTTGTTTTGGCACTGGCAATGTCACCGCGTGGTCAGTACACTCGTTGCTAACACATTAATCGAGCAGCCTTAAGGAGCCAGCGCCATGCCAACACTGACATTGGCCGTTTTACCTCAATGCTTTACCATTCACCGTTTTGCACCTGAGACAACGCCGCCCAGTTCAATTTTTTGTCAGCCGATTTATTTTATTGGCCGCACCAAGGACGAACTCTCGGTAGTGGTATGCTCGGACCTCTCATTGCCCAGTTCAAAGCAAGAGCCAGACTGGCGTGCGCTAAAGGTCTTAGGGCCATTAGACTTCTCGTTAACGGGTATTTTAGCCGGAATTTCAGCGGTACTAACGCAAGTTCATATCAGTATTTTTAGCCTATCGACCTTTGATACCGACTATATTCTAGTTAAAGACGAGAAGCTGTCGCAAACAATAGCTACCTTAACCCAACATGGTTATCAACTGACTGATGAATAAAGCGATTGCTCCCAAACTTAAATCTCTGCGATTAATCGCGCCAATAAGCGGTACGGCCTACCCGTTATCGCATGCAGCCGATCCCTTAGTTATCCAAGGGCTGCTCGGCGCTGGTGTAATAATTGAACCCGTTGGCAGTCGCGTAGTTGCGCCTTGTGACGGCACCATAACCAGTATTGCTGCCACTGGCCATCAGCTTACCATCACCAATAAATATGGCGTGGTTATCAAGCTGATTATTGGGTTCGATGGCTTAAGTACTCACGGGGTCGGTTATAACAAAAAAATACAGTGTGGCGATCTCGTCAGCCAAGGTCAGACCTTAGTTGAACTGGACACCTTAAAACTTAAAACTCAATTACAATCACTTAACGTCGTCACCTTAGTGACTAAAGGCGCCCTAAAAATGGTTCCAAAATTAGGGATCAAGCGCGGCGGCGAAGACGACATTTTAACATTAGTGATAAAAGCACAAATAAAGGAAACACCATGAGCACCATAGTCTACGGAATTAAAAACTGCGACACGATAAAAAAAGCCCTTAAATGGCTCGACAATAACAACGTTGCATATCGCTTCCATGATTATCGCAAAGACGGCTTGTCAGCAGACTTGCTTGCCGAGCTAATGGCTCAAGCGGATCCGCAACTGATGTTAAATAAACGCAGCACCAGTTTTCGCGCCCTGACCGAGCAACAAAAAGACAATTTAGATAACGACAGCTTAGCGGCATTATTTTTAGCCACACCAACCTTGATTAAACGACCATTATTGGTACGTGATTCGCAAACCTTGCTTGGTTTTAAAAACGATCAATATCAACAGTTCTTTGAAAAATAGAGGCTCACATGGATAACAAAATTACCGACCCCAAATTATTCGAACTGGCCTGTGACTTACTAAGCCGCCATTCAATTACGCCACGCGATGGCGGATGTCAGGAGTTAATGGCATCACACCTTTGTGCGTTAGACTTTAACATTGAGTCAATGGTGTTTGAAGATACCACCAACATGTGGGCGCGTCGTGGTACCAACGGCCCGCTATTTTGCTTTGCTGGCCATACCGACGTTGTGCCTGTTGGCAATGAAAGTTTGTGGATTAACCCACCGTTTGAACCAAAACTAATCGACGGCATGTTGCACGGCCGCGGCGCTGCCGACATGAAAGGCAGCTTGGCAGCAATGGTTATTGCGACCGAACGTTTTGTTAGCCAACATCCCGATCATTACGGTTCGATTGCATTTTTGATCACCAGTGATGAAGAAGGACCATTTATTAATGGCACCACTCGGGTTATCGATACCTTAGAAGCGCGTAATGAAAAGATTAAATATTGCATCGTCGGCGAGCCAAGTTCGACCAGCGAACTAGGCGATATCGTTAAAAACGGCCGCCGAGGTTCGTTAACGGGCAACCTGAAAGTTATTGGCAAACAAGGCCATGTCGCCTACCCGCATTTGGCTGATAATCCAATTCATAATGTCACTAACGCCCTGACCGAAATGCACCAAACAGTGTGGGATCAAGGCAATGACTTTTTCCCGCCGACCAGCTTCCAAATCTCAAACATTAATGGCGGCACAGGTGCTGGCAATGTAATTCCTGGCGAGTTAGACGTGCAGTTTAACTTCCGTTATTCGACCGAGGTCACTGCTGAGCAACTGATTGAACGGGTTAAGGCTTTGCTTGATTCGCATGGGGTGAGTTACCAGCTCGATTGGATTTTCAATGGCTTGCCATTTTTAACCGATCAAGGTCAATTGCTTGGCGCGGTAAAAGAGTCGATTAAAGAAATTACCGGCTTAGACACTGATCCGCAAACAACGGGTGGCACCTCTGACGGTCGCTTTATTGCGCCAACGGGCGCGCAGCTAGTCGAGTTAGGCCCAGTAAATGCCACAATTCACCAAGTGAACGAATGCGTTAAATACCGTGATCTCGAACTCTTGACTGATGTGTACCAGCGCTTGCTTGAAAAATTATTGCTCGACTAATTCCGATTTTATTGGCTATGTTGTAGTTAAGTGTGAGTATCAATAAGCTTGGTGAATATTTGATGTGCTTTATGGCTTTTCACATTCTTAATTTTTGGCGCTAGCACACCAGTTACTTTTCTTTGCTTCGCCAAAGAATAAGTAACCAAAAGAAAGGCGACCCGCGAGTTAGTTGCTTATATTCAATAGAATAACCGTCTTAACGCAGCCGCTTTTAATGCGCATCCATGCGCGAAAAGCTAAAAAATCGTCCCTGATTTTTTCTCCTAACGGTTATCCAATTGAATGCAACTAAAGACGGGGATTAAAACCAATCGCAACACATAATTTTAGTTAACTTGTTACATTTAAATAAATGACAAACCATACACCGTTAACGAGAACAAGGCATTTATTTTAACCGTAAAAAATGATCATCTATTTAATGGAATTGGTATCACCCGTGAGTAATAATTTTAGCCAGCAACAGTTGCTAGGCCAGTGCGAGTCTCATTTAATTGCACTGGACCAGCATCATAAGATCCATCGCGGCATTAGCGACGATTGGCAACGCCTGCAACAAGGCGCGTTACAAGCGGGTATTAATCTGAAAATCGCCAGCAGTTTTCGCTCCTTCGAGCGCCAGTTGGCAATTTGGAACGCTAAAGCCTGTGGCAACCGGGTGGTTAACGATCGCAATAACAAGCCGCTTGATCTCTCAAACTTAACTAGGCAAGAGCTAGTTACCGCAATTTTGGCGTGGTCGGCGCTGCCCGGTGCTAGCCGCCATCATTGGGGCTGCGATCTCGACGTTTATGATCCCGACATGTTGGGGCCTCATAAGTTACAGCTTGAGCCTTGGGAATACCAAACCAATGGCCCTATGGCCCAACTCGGGCAATGGTTAACCAACAACCTCGGCCATTATGGTTTTTATCAGCCATATCGCCAAGACCGTGGCGGCGTTGCAATTGAGCCTTGGCACATTAGCCACATTGCCCTTAGTACGCAAGCGAGCGATTTACTGACCGAAACTATGCTAAAATCAGCACTCACGTCGTGTGAAATTCAATTACAAAGCGAAATTTTAACGCAGCTGCCACATATCATGTCTCAGTATGTAACTAACATCGACCAACCTAAGGTTTAACCGTTATGAATACGTTTGAAATTATCCTCATTGTGGGACTGGTGCTTGGGGTTATCGGCTCGAATTTGGCACTAATAAAATACGCCAACAAATTTAAAATGCCACCCAGTGTTAAACAACACTTTGTTCAAGAACAAGAGCAAGAGCAAAAAGAACAAGTAGCACAAAAAAATGCAACGGCTAAGTCCACAGCAGAGAAAACTGGGCAATCTACCGACAAAAATGACTCGGCATAACGCCAGAGCATTGCTTTTATAAAGAGAATTACATGACCGGTACCAACCGCGCAGACATCACTCCTGGCCTCGATGTGGCCATTGTCTTAAAACAAGATCAACGCAGTGGCAAATTAACCCACGGCACCGTTAAAGATTTACTTACTAAATCAGCCTTTCATCCCCACGGGATCAAAGTTCGATTAACCAATGGCGCCGTTGGCCGAGTCAAGGAAATATAACCCAATGAATTTTTTATGTATTTACCACAAAGATTGTGCCGACGGTTTTGGCGCGGCATTAGCTGTAAAACAATTTTGCGATCAACAAGGTTACCCTTGTGAGTTTGTGCCAGCGCAACATGGTGATACACCACCAGATGTCAGTGGCAAACATGTTTTGATTGTAGATTTTTCTTTTGCTCGTGAAATTTTAATCGAGCTCACAGCGCAAGCGTTATCGCTTAAAGTGATCGACCACCACAAAACAGCGCAAGCGCAATTGGCTGGCTTAGACAATTGTGTTTTTGACATGACTAAATCGGGCGCAGTGCTAACATGGCAAACTTTGCTGGGCGATCAACCAATGCCACAGTTATTAGCCTACATTCAAGACCGAGATTTATGGCAATGGCAGTTACCAAATAGCAAGGCGGTTTCAGCGGCGTTAAATACCATTCCCAAGCAATTTGAGCGCTGGTCCCCCTACTTAGACGACGAGAACATCAATGGTCTAATCGATCAAGGCAATGCCATTGTGTTATACCAACAACAGCAAATCACCAAAGCCACCAAAGGCGATAAAGTTTGCATGGCTGAAATTGCCGGCCACACAGTGCCTTGCATTAACGCGACGCATTTGATTAGTGAAATTGGTGAGCAACTGGCAAAAGGCCACCCTTTTGCGGCGTTGTACTTTGATACTGCCGACAAACGCATCTTCTCACTGCGTTCAGCCAAAGATGGCATTGATGTATCAGCCATCGCTCAACAATTTGGTGGTGGCGGCCATTTTCATGCTGCTGGATTTGCCGTTGATAAGCCAAAGTTAGTGGTAGGTTAAGCAGGGCTCATTAAACTTAAGTTGGTTCAATCAGATATAACAATTGATGATAGTGAACGCGCGAAGTTATGAGAGCTTCGCGTTAAAAGCCAGCACTGCTGGCTTTTAACAAAATAATAAAACATGCCTATGTAGATGGTTCACGTAAGCAGGATAAAGACGCCCAACTCGCCGTAAATCCATCACTGCTTCAGCGGACTTCCTTATGCCACGGGCATAAGGGTTCTGCTTGCGCTCGAGGCTTGGACTAGCATCACTGCTATGGCGGACTTCCTTATATCAAAGATATAAGGGTTCTGCCTTCGCTCCTAGTAACAGTTGGCTGACTTTAACCTGCTAACCTATTGATTTAGTAGCAGCCAGTGTTAAGTGCATAGGCATGTAATAAAATACTTATCCCACATCCATTTCTTATATGTTAGTTACTGAGGTTGTTTTTGAAATATCTTTACCCCGTCAGGAATTTGAAACCAACTTAACTTTTCACAAACCCAAACATGTGCTGAGGGTTCAAAAATTTCAGGCTCGGTTAAATTAACAGGCTTTAACTTCAATTTAATAGTGCCTAAATCGTCTGGATTGTAATGGTAGATCCTATTGCCGCAGGTAGGACAAAATTTTGCATTATTTTTATTGCCACTATCCGCGTTTCTAGTCCACTCTTTTAGCTCACCTTTAAACTCAATAGCTGTTGACGCAATGACAGCTGTAACACTAAATGGGCTCGTTGACAGTTTCTGGCACTGGGTACAATGACAGGCTATAACCATTTGGGGTTTTTCAAACAACTTGTAAGTTAATTGACCACATTGGCAAGAGCCATTTATTGGAAATTCCATGTTGGTATATTCTCCTATTTTAATAAATGGCCTCAACGCCAGGCTCACCTTTGAGACAAATGAGCGCTACTTTGGGCTCCTAAAAAGTGTGACCGTACGCAAACCTGCATTTAGTCGTGTTCATTTTTTACGCTAAGGCTTGAATAACAGCACTTGGATTTTTAGATAACACTGTTAATAACACTAAAGCTGGTCCTCTAGGTGTTCTATCGCCACGCTCCCAATGTCGAAGGGTACCCAAACTAATTCCAAAATTTGTCGCAAATTCTGTTTGCGTCATATGCACATTTGCTCGAATTGCTTTAACATCAACAGGATCAAATTTATGAACAGTAGCATGCTTAATATTACCTTCACTGAAATCTACAGCTTCAGTTAGCCCCAGCTTAATGCTTTCAAAGATGTTACTCATGTTAGCCTCCATAGTTCTTAACTAATATTAGAGTGAATTTAGCCAGTAAATTACGTTCAGAATGAGACAAGTTAGCTTTTTCATTTTTGCCAAAAAGGGAAAGAAGAAATAATGGCATTGATTAGTTATGGAAGTAATATATTACTCTCACACCGCCACTTTTTCCTGCACCACTCTTAGCCCACCTTAACTTTCGGATCCCGCCAGTACCTTACATTAAGTCACCCGCTCTAGGGTGCTCGGCTAAATAATTTATCAACAGATCAGAATCACTTTTAGAGAGATGCTTTTGAACTTGTTTTTTATATTCTGGTAATTCAACTATTGTTTGCATGAGAACAAGCATAATCCAATGGATTACTTTTAGCTAGTAGCAACTTGACAAGGTAATGCGTTTCTATATAGCGAAGCCCAAAAGGAATTAGCGCTTAAGCTTTATGCTGAGCAAGAGAGAAACACTGCCAATAACGTATTACTTGTTGCTGGAAGTGATTTAAAATCTATCGAAAAAGCATATCCAAACTACCTAAGTGATACTTCCGAGTTTTTAGCTGAATATAGCCGAATAATATTAACATAAGCTAGACAGGGTCTTTATACCCGTGCTACCTGGAAATGCGTGATTTGCATTTTCAAGTGGCACGGGTATAAAAGTAACATGAAGATGCACAGTGATGTCCATAGTGTGAAAAAGCCAGCAATGCTGGCTTTTAAAAGGCTTAACCACGCATCAGCTCAATTTAGGCTAAACAAATCTGGTTACGACCGGCATCCTTGGCTTTATATAAAGCTTTATCAGCTGCTTTTAAGGTATTTTCACTCGTTAGGGCCACTGCGACTCCACCACTAATGGTCACAGACACACGTTCTCCTTTACCCCCTTGACCTCGTTGACGACTGCCCTTTTTATTGTCCTTGCTACGTTGGTCGCTGCGAAGCATTAAACTGCTTTGTTCGACACTAGTACGCACTTGCTCTAATGACTCAGCTGCTTTATTGATATTGGTATGAGAGAACAAGATACAAAACTCTTCACCACCATAGCGATAGGCAGTGCCGCCCTGAACTTGCCCTATTTTAGATGCGACCAACCGTAACACCTGATCACCAACATCGTGACCATAGGTATCATTAAATTTCTTAAAAAAATCGATATCTAACATTGCGGCAGTATAATTATTACCAAGCTGAACCATGCGTTCGTTAAGTGCCCGTCGCCCCGGTAGTCCGGTTAATTCATCGATATAAGCCATCGTTAAGGAATGTTTAAATAACGCAGTCAGTAAGATCAACTGGTTTAACGCGCAGTATAGGCTTAATGTCATTTGTTGCTCTGGTGGATTCGCTAACAAATAGCTATTAAAAGTAACAGTGACCAATAAATACCCTTCTATCAATTCACCGGCTCTAAAAAGCTTAAATAACATGACAGCTAAACAAAGACTCAACGCCACTACGCCGGGCAGGCCCACGGAACCATCAAGTAGCATTAGGTTGGGCCAGTCTATCCATGTCAAAAAAACATTGCCTTTGAGGTTATAGAAAAAGAGTAAGATCAATGGCTGGGCAATGATTATTGATAACCGAATTAATCCAACACGATTAAAACTGCCTCGTTCTTTATAAAATAAAACGAGCAAGATATTTAATGTAACAGCTAATGAGACCACGTGGTTAAGGTTAGCATCGGACAAGTTAAGTGATAAATACCCCCATACCAGTGCACCAATAAGGCTGGTAAATAATAGTCGGCTCTGATTAAAGAGCGTGCCAAGACAAAAGGTCGCTACCATTATAATTACAGGTGACCATTGAGCCACTAATTGCAGTTGTGGGGGAATTGATGAGGCCAATGTTACTGCATAGCAACCAATGAATAGCAGTACAAACGGTAGCAATAAAATTTTGATGGTGCGCAATAGCCTAGACACATAATTTCCTATATTTTTTTAAACCAGCCCCTGCGTTCAAAAATATTTACGTAGTCATTGGCATGTCAGCTACGACAATGCTGGTTGATAACAATATTCTTGACGCTTATTGCAAGATACCATCATCCATCTGATTTTAAAGTATTAAATAACAAACCCCGCAATAATCAAAGATAGCGGTGGGTTTACTATTAACAGGGCAGTTATCATTAACACTGGAGGTTACGGCACAAACTAACCCAACTTAGGCTTAACTAAAAGCTAAAGCCCATATAAAAACTCATGATGATCGCATCTTCATGGCCAGTATCGGTTGGGTAATAGTTCACTCGGCAATCAACTTCATTAAAGTCGAGTGCTTGATACAATTTACGCGCGCTGGTATTTGAGGCCCGCACTTCAAGCCAACAGCTGTCGACGCCTTTGGTTGTAGCATGGTCAATGTAATGCTGTAGTAACTGCCGCCCTAACCCTTGGCCCTGAAAATTAGGCGCGATGCAAATCTCAATTAACGACGACTCATCAAGCACAAATTCACCAATGTAAAAACCAGCTACCACGCCATCAACCAAAACAGCGCTATTAAAGTAACGCTTGCCAAGGCATGACAACATGACATTTTTCGACATTGGATGCGACTGAGCCTGAGTTTCAATTAGATAAATCGGATCAAGGTTGTTTTCGTTAAAAACTTCAAAGGTAATATTCATTCATTTTTCGCTGGTGTGAGAAATAAGCTGCCATAACTGGCGTTTTAAGCTAGCGCTAGCAAATACTTGCGTTAAATTAGGTAGAGTTAGCTGGTTTTGTTCTCGGATAATCTCGGTTTTTGAGTCATCGATAAGCCAGCTTAATGTGCTCGATTGCCTAGTTTCATTAGTTTCGTTAGTTTCGTTAGTTTGCTGCTGGCAATAAGCTAGGGCACGCTCTAACTGCGCCACCAATAATGGCGGCTGCACTGTTGTAGATACTGCTGCTGGGGGCGCTGCGATTGTTCTATATTCTGGCGCTGTTTCTTGAATACTTTTCTCAGGACTTTTATCAGGGCTTTGTTCGGTGATCAGCTCAGGGCTTATCTCAGAGTTAAGTCGAGCGAATGAGGCTAGAGGCAACCGTGATTGCCACAGTTCAATGCCCATGGCTGCTAGACAATCAACTTGTAGTTTCGATAAATTCACAGCGACTAACTCAATAATATATTGGTCGGTGATTTTACCCAGTTGCGACGACTTTATAAAGAAAAAGTCATTACGACTTCATTAAAAATATATTCGTACTCATACTTATACCCGTACTACTTGGAAATGCGTGATTTTAGCAAGTCGAGAAACGTGCCAAATACTAGGCATAAGATGTGTTGTTTAGTCATTCTAAACCAATATCTTATAACGACGTAGTTGGTCGTTTATCGCCTTGCCCTACGGGAGTTTGAGTAGAAAACGATTACTACGTTATGATTCATAATCAGGGAATAACCATGTATTAAAAATCATGCCTTGTACTCGCATCCTACCCAAGCTCTGAAACCTGCATTTTCAAGTGGCACGGGTATATGTCACAGCAACGAGGTGCCAGCCTGTTGGCAAATGTTAATTAGCTCATTAAGGGCATTATTAGTGCCAGTTTGAGATTGAGCCCCGTAAGCCAAACCAATGGTTCGGCTAATGCTTAAATCGCTAATATCAACAAAACATAAATCCGATTGAACCATTACACTGTGTAAATTCGGGATCAAGGCAGCGCCAACACCGGCACCGACTAAGCCCAGTGCGTATTCAACCGTTTGGATTTTGGCTCGGTTGTTGGTAGTAAATCCCTGTTGCTGCATCGCGTAAAATAACTGGCTCTGGCCCTCGCATGATTGGCGAGAAATAAACGGCAGTTGATCAAGCTCGCTTAACGTAATGCTCGCCTCTAAACTTAACGGATGACCCAAAGGCACTGCCAGCACATAACGGTCATGCCAAATCGGGGCGAACTCTTCATTGTCATGGCGCAAACTGCTCGAAATAATACGCGCATCGTGACTGTCATTATGATCGACCAAGGTTAATTCTAGTTGCGGAATATTCTTGGTAAATTGCTCAATAACACTGCTTATGCGTTCAACACCTAACGCTCGGCTTAACCCGAGCCGAAAAGGAGTTAAAGCTTGTTGGTCACTAAATTGCTGCTTAACATTGCTGGCATCACTGAGCAGTTTTTTCGCCAAGGGATATAACTTGCGTCCGCCACTGGTGGCAACTACCCCACGCGAGTAACGCTCAAACAACTGAACATCTAATTCTTTTTCCAATTGCTTAAGCGCATGAGATATCGATGGCTGACTAATAAAACAAGAACGCGCCGCCCCTGAGACACTTCCTTCTTCATAAACAGCTACAAAATAAGATAAAAACCGCAAATCCATAGATACAACCTATACCAATCAGAGATATTTAATATTATACCTAATCTTGTATGATTATTATCCTTGATTCAGTGGTTGGACATGAGATAAGCGTGTGCCTATCTGATTTGATTAACGTATTGAAAGAGCGCGTAATCACCTTATTGGTGAAGAGTCGCTCTTTCAAATAGTTAGGTGAATCAAGGAGGTGTGCGATTATCCATGTTTATACTGCTGCTTCTAGGATTACGCTAGTAATTCAATTAATTAAGGGAATTAATCATGCAAAGCCGCGCCAGCCTCTGTGATAGTCAATTCGCCCAACGAGTTACCAACCGGTTATTACCGCCTCCGCTCAATCAACTAACCCCACAGCAAGTCGGTTTAAGTGATAGCGAACTTGTCGACCTGTTTGAAACCCAATTAATGAGTCGTCATCTCGATTTACAATCACGCCTGCTCGCTAAAACCAAACAAAGCTATTACACCATCGGCAGTAGCGGTCATGAAGGCAATGCGGTGATTGGTAAAGTATTTCGAGTAACTGACATGGCTTTTTTACATTATCGCTCAGGCGCATTAATGATTCAGCGCAGTAAACAACTGCCGGGGCAGACCCCGCTTTATGACATGCTGTTGTCTTTTGTCGCGTCGAGTGACGATCCTATTTCTGGTGGTCGTCACAAGGTATTAGGCAGCAAATCTCTGTTTATACCGCCGCAAACTAGCACTATCGCCTCTCATTTGCCCAAGGCCGTTGGCGCGGCTTATTCCATTCCACTGGCCAGTCAATTTGACATCGAGACTCCGCTGCCTAATGACGCTGTTATTTTATGTAACTTTGGCGATGCATCGGCCAATCACTCGACCGCCCAAGGCGCGATTAATACAGCCGCTTGGGTGAGTTATCAGCATATTCCGCTGCCTTTAGTCTTTTTGTGTGAAGACAACGGCATTGGCATTTCAACCGCGACTCCAGACAATTGGATCCATGCCAACTTTAGCCAGCGGCCGGGCCTAAAATACTTTAGCTGCAATGGCCTTGATTTACTCGACACTTGGCAGCAAACACAAACGGCCCAGCACTGGGCCAGAGAATATCGTCAGCCGGTATTTTTACACATGAAAACAGTGCGTTTATTTGGCCATGCTGGCAGTGATACCGAAATAGCGTATCGTGACCGCAGTGTGCTTGAAGCCGACGAAGATAACGACCCATTACTGCATAGCGCGCGCATTTTACTCGATCACAATATCTTAACCAGCGAGCAAATTATCGCGTTATACCAGCAAGTTAAACAACGAGTATCACGTGTTGCCAACCAAGTGCTCAGCCGCCCTAAATTAACCACAATTGAACAAGTTAAAGCGGCGGTCGCGCCACAACGTCCTGCTATTAGTCCCCCTGTTTTGGTCGACGAAGATATCAGAAAAACGCTATTTAAAGCCGAACTTCAGGCGATGGATAAACCGCAACATATGGCCCGTCTAATCAACTGGACGCTGGCTGACTTAATGGCTCAGCAGCATAATATATTCATTGCAGGTGAAGACGTTTGCAGTAAAGGCGGTGTTTATGGCGTGACTAAGGGCTTATTTAAGAAATTTGGCAAGAAGCGTTTAATTAATACCTTGCTCGATGAACAAAGCATTCTTGGGCTTGGCATTGGCGCCGCCCATAATGGTTTTTTACCGATTATCGAAATTCAATTTCTGGCCTATGTTCATAACGCCGAAGATCAAATTCGCGGTGAAGCGGCAACCCTGCCGTTTTTCTCCAATGGTCAGTTTAGCAATCCAATGGTGATTCGAATTGCCGGGTTAGGTTACCAAAAAGGCTTTGGTGGCCATTTTCATAATGATAATTCGTTGGCGATTTTCCGCGACATTCCAGGTTTGGTCATTGCCTGTCCATCTAATGGCGTTGATGCCAGTGAAATGTTACGGGCATCGGTTAACTTTGCCCGCGAGCAGCAACGAGTCGTGATATTTATTGAGCCCATTGCCTTGTATATGACCAAAGATCTTCACGAAGAAGGCGACGGTTTATGGAGTTTTAATTACGCCTCGCCACGGCAAGCTCAGCCGATAAGAGTTGGCGAAATAGCAGTGCACGGACATGGTAGAGAATTGGCGATACTCAGTTATGGCAACGGTTTTTATTTGTCATGCCAAGCCGCTAAGGTGCTCGAACAACAATATGGCATTAAGCTGCGACTAATCGATTTACGTTGGTTAGCGCCGCTAGATGAAACAGCCCTGATGACAGAACTTGAATCGTGCGATCATATTTTAGTGGTCGACGAATGTCGAGCTACAGGTTCGTTTAGCGAGCAATTGCTAAGTAGTATCCATCGCCTAAAACAGCCACAACAAAAAATTGCAGCGCTATGCGGTGAAGATTGTTTTGTGCCGTTAGCTGGCGCGGCCACCTTCGGTATGCCAAGCAAAGAAACAATTATCGAGGCCGCTCTAAAGTTAATGACGATAGACGCTATCGCGACATCAACTTCATCACCTGACTCAATATCAAACCAGTCACTAAAAAGCATCGTTAACAAGGAAATGACTAATGAGCAATAAAAAACAGGCGGTGGTCATTTGCCCCGGTCGCGGCAGCTACAACAAAGAACAACTCGGCTATTTATTGCAGCATCACCACCAGCGCACAGAGTTAATCGATACCATTGACAACTTTAGGCGCCAACACGACTTTGAGCCTATAACCGCCCTAGATCAACTGCCTAGTTATCAAATAAAAACCCATACCTTGGGTGAAAACGCTTCGGCGCTAATTTATGGCTGCGCTCAAGGAGATTATCAGGCGATTGATCTTGATAAATACGATATCTGCGCCGTTAGCGGTAATTCAATGGGTTGGTATATTGCGCTGGCTACCGCACAGGCCCTTGCGCCAACAGCGGCTATCCAAGTGATTAATACCATGGGCGCCATGATGAAAGAGCAGTTGATTGGCGGTCAAATTATTTATCCGGTCGTTGACCAGCAATGGCAAGCTCAGCCACAGGTTAGGCAGCAATTGCTCACCCTAATTAGTACCATTAACCAAGATCAGCATAACGAACTGTATCTCTCAATCGACTTAGGGGCTTTTTTGGTGGTTGGCGGTAATGAGGCTGGGCTTAAACAATTTAGCCAGGCGGTAACCCCGGTCGATCATTATCCACTGCGATTATTTAATCATGGCGCTTTTCATACGCCATTGCTCAAGCCCTTGGCCAATGACGCACTCACCCTATTGCCGCAATCGCTTTTTAGCGCGCCTAAAATTCCGATGATTGATGGTCGCGGCCATATTTGGCAGCCTTATGCGACCGATATCGCCCAACTTCACCGCTATACCCTTGATCATCAGATCTGCCAACCTTATTATTTTGACCAAGCGATTGATGTGGCAATCAAAGAGTTTGCACCCGATGTTTTTATTGTACTGGGACCGGGAAATAGCCTAAGTTCAAGCATTGCGCAGCGTTTAATTGAGTTGCAGTGGCAAGGCATTACCAATAAAGAACAGTTTATCAAACGTCAAAATAGCGATCCGATAATCATCGCTATGGGCTTAGAACAACAACGTTCTTTGGTGACAGGGGCTTAGAAAGACTTGGCAACTAGCAGTCTGCTATGTAATAAATAATCAGTGTGCCTGATATGCGAATGAAGCATTTATCAGGCACACTGATTAACAGCTTATCTTAGTTTAAAATAACTTATTGCCGCTTCATCAACAAGCATCGAAAAAGAGCCGTCAGCTTTCATTGCGTCGATAGTTTTGGCTATTTTTGGCGCAAGATTTTGATGTTTTTTATGTATATATGCATATATTTCAGATTGACCCAAGGTTGTAATTTCAACGATATCGGAGAACTTAGGGTTAGCTGCGATAATTTTATGAGCTTGGCTACTCTCTGAAATAACCACATCGACGGCCCCGACAGATAATATCTTAAATGCTTGAGTATCGGTGGTTGCTTGACCAATCATTTCAGGTGGCAATAGTTTATTAAGTAGTATTTCGACATCCTTGCGACCTCGATAATAAACCGCTGTATACGCTTTAAGATCATGCAAATTTTCAATCTTAATATTTTTTTTTGCAAAAACAGCCAATGAAACAGAAAGCAACTTTGACTCAATTCTTATCAGGTTCGAATATTTTCCAGCGCTTAGTTGATGAAAATCATAAACTCGGTGCAGTTCTCCGTCACTCTTTCCTGAATTTGACATCATCAAAGATCGTAAACTGGGGTAATAGTGCGCATTAAATTTAATCCCGTTTCTTTTAAAGGCTTCTGTCAGTATCGGTATAATTAATGAGGCTTGATAGTTAACCAATGGCGCTCCGGCCGAAAAGGTCACTTCTTTAACTGTCTCAGCCACCGCTGTAGGCACAACAATAAAAAGGGTGAAAAATAAAGAGACTGATTTTTTCTTGATAAATTGATGCATGTTCAAACCACCTATTTACAGATATTAATTTACTGAGAGTACAGCACTATAATATAGCAAAATGATAGCCGTTTAGTTTAATTTTGATCCGTGCGTATTGCCGCTAACATGAGGCTGTTGGGACAGGTATTATCCTGTGAAATTTCGTGATGGACTAGAGTTGCAATGCTCTTTGGTCGATGGGTATTCTCTGGTGATATTATTAAGCTCTTGCAGATAACAAGAGCTTAATGTGGTAGTGATTTATTTACTCGCCGTAAATATCGAAGCTAAAGTAATTGGCGGCAATTTTGTCATAAGTGCCATTGGCGCGAATGTCTTTAATCGCCTGATTAAACTTGGCAGTAAGCTGCTTGTCTTGCAGGCGCAATGCTAACGCGGTGCCTTCGCCGATATAGGCTTTGTCGGTTACCGCTTCCCCAGCTAAGGCGAAGTTTTTACCGCGCTCAAGGTCAAGGAACGCCAGGACCAATTGGTCTGAATTACCAAATACCGCATCTAAACGACCATTTTCAAAATCAAGATAAACTTCATCTTGACCGGTATAACGCTTAATAGTCGCAACATCACCATAGGTATCGGTGACGTAACGATCATGAATAGTACCAATTTGCACACCAATAGTTTTACCCGTTAATCCGGCTTGGTCGATGCTAATATTTGATTGCTTGCCAGTCATAAAACGCGCTGGTGTCTGATAATATTTATCACTGAACAATACTTTTTTCTTGCGCTCTTGGGTTATCCGCATTGATGCCATAATTACATCTGATTTACGGGCTAATAAGCTCGGGATTAAACCATCCCAGCTTTGAGTTACCCATTTGCATTTAAGTTGAGCTTGAGCACATAAAGCATCGGCAATCTCAATATCGAAACCGCTTGGCGTACCCGATGCATCCTTGAAGTTAAATGGCGGATAGGTAAAATCTGACGCCAATCGCACAACCTTGCCTTGCCCAGCTTGCACGCTGCCAAAGAGTGCAGTTGCGACCAGTACACCAACAGTTAGTAGCTTTTTCATGATAAAGTCCTCTTAATTATTATAAGTTTTATGCGCTAATTTTTGTTATTTTCTTTGACTTTCTTTTAAAGAAAAGTCTTTTAACGAATTTAGGGTTTCGAGCATGCTGCTCTTGCTGCCAACAGAAATTCTGACGCAATCTTTTAATTTAGCTTCGTGCGCTTGATTACGGGTCACAATGCCTTGGCTTAACAAGTAATCATAAATACCCAGATCACTGCTAAAGCGAATCAATACAAAGTTAGTGGCAGAACTAAAAACCTGCTGCACAATCGGCAGCTGCTGTAGCTGTTCACTAAACCAATCTCGCACCGCAATGAGTTGCTGTGTTTCACTGTGCATTTTCAATACAGCTTCAGGACTAAGTGCCTTTAACGCAATAGCAGCGGTTGGGTCTGCTATTGGGTATGGTGCAATGATCCGAGAAACATAAGCCATCACCCGCGGATCAGCCATTAAAAATCCACAACGGATCGACGCTAACCCAAAGGCTTTTGACAAGGTGCGAATGACAATAAGGTTGGGATACTGCGCCATTAAATGCAGCACAGTTTGCGCCGGTGAGAATTCGATATAAGCTTCATCAACCACCACCAGCGTTGAGTCTTTACTCGCTTGGAGCAACTCGACAATATCGTGATGAGCAATTAAATTGCCGGTTGGATTATTTGGCGAGCACAAAAATAATAAACTCGATTTAGCCAACTGTGCTTTAATCGCTGAAACATCTAATTGAAAATGTCAAGCAACGGTATTTTCTTGGTATTTACCGCAAAGGCATCGGCGCAAAACTCGTACATTGCATAGGTTGGCGGGCAAATTATAATTTGATCATCACCTGGCTGACAAAAGGTACGGATCAATAAATCAATCGCTTCATCGGCGCCGCGTACCGCAACAGTTTGACAGGTTAAAGATCCCATGCCCTGCTCACAATAGGTCTGTTCACAATAAGCCTGATATTCATTGGCCAAATCATGGGGTAAAAAATCGGGGTAACGATTATAGATATCGGTGCGATCGTGATCTTGTTCGCCATATTGGCAGCCACGTTCAAGTTCATTGGCATTGAGCCACAAATGCCCCTTACCACCAATGCGGCGGGCCGACTGATATGGTATGAGTTTTTCTACTGCCTTTGGCACAAGTTTTTCAGCTAACAAACTCACGACTCACCTCTCTGCTTTGAATAACTAATCTAACAAATGTTAACAGGCGAATACTTATGCAGGTAACGCGCATAAGAAATCCAACCATCAACTTACCCTTAGATTTAAGCAAATCAAGATTGCAATTAGAATCGAAATATTCACATACTAGCCATGACATTTTTGCATAGCTAAGTGATATTAATAACGCATGATTAACCGATTACCATCAACCAAAGAACTTCAGGCCTTTGTGGTTACCGCCGAGGTCCTTAATTTTACCGCCGCCGCGCAGTTATTAAACGTGACTCAGGGCGCAATCAGTCGCCAAATAATGTCTTTGGAACAACAACTAAAAGTTCGGTTATTCCAACGTCATGCCAGAGGCTTAACTTTAACGAGCAAGGGCAATGAGTTTTTACCGCTGGTCGAGCAAGCGTTAAATCAGCTCAATCGAGCGGTCGAACAAGTATGTCGTGACAAGCAACAAATAAAACTCAAGGCACCCAGCTGTATTACCCCTTGGTTATTGCCTAAATTAATGGCTTTTGAACAAAGTTATCCTGAAATTGATGTTGAACTGACCTCGGCGATTAAACACAGTGTTAATTTTGCGACCGAGCCTTTTGATGCTGCGATTTGCTATGGCCCTGCCCCGCAGGATAAGTCATTAATAACTCAGTTATTGTTTGAAGAAAATTTAACCCCTGTGTGCGCGGCTAACTTATTGCCAAACCAACAATTGCCAATAACCACCAGCCAGATCCAGCGTTATACATGGCTACATGCTACCCCCCAGAAAAGCGATTGGAGCCTGTGGTTAAAACAGGCACAATGCCCCGAATTAATCGCCAATCATAACCAGCATTTTGCGACATTAGACTTAGCAGTAAATGCTGCTGTGCAGGGCTTTGGTATGGCTATTGGTGATGTAACTTTGGCCCAAGCTGACTTGGCTGCGGGACGCTTGATAGCCCCCCATTCGCTAACTGTCACCTCGGGCAACGGCTATTACTTAGTACGACCTAAAAGCCAGCAAAACCCCAACTTGCAATTACTTATTACGTGGATTTTGCAATCGCACTAACTAGGGTCTTGTGTCTGCTGCCACTGCAATGCTTGTTGCTCAATCCAGCTTTTAAAACAGTTAATAGCGTCTAATGACGATTGCTGTTTCGAAGAGTGTCCTTGCACTGACTGCCCCAGTGATAACGGCCCCTGCAAAAGGTAGTAACCAAAACCTGCTTTAATCGGGGCAAAGGGCGCGACTAAGTTGCCCCTGTTAATGTCATCTCCTAGCAAAGCTCGACGTGCCAGTGCTACTCCCTGTCCTGCTGCTGCTGCTTCCATTGCCAGATCTGTCCGGTTAAAGGAGTGACCACTGGTGCTGTCTTGATTGTCCAGCCCCATGGCGTCAAACCAATAACGCCATTCGCTGTCAGGGCTGGCGCCAAACCATGGCATCACATCGTGCAATAAATTAACCTGCAGCCAGCAGTCTGGCGCTTGCCAATTAAAGCGTTTTTCATAAGCTGGACTCATCACGGGGATCAGCGCTTCGGCCATCAGTAATTCTGCTTGATGCTCTGTTAAACCAGCGCTGCCTTTTTTGCTAGTACTTACGTTATCAGGGTAAGGGATCGGGGCAAAATCAATCACCAAATCATAATCGGTGGTGGCTTTGTCGACCAGTGCACTGTCGGCAAAAATCTGGATTTTAATCTCCGGAAATTCCTGATAAAAATGCTGTAAGCGTGGCACCAGCCATTTATAAGCAAAAGATGGCGTTGATTTAATTCGCAGTTCATAGCCGGTTGCATGATGATGTTGCAGTTTATCGATGGTCGCTGCGATATTATCAAGACTAGGTCGCACGGTATTAAACAAGGCTTCACCGCTAGCTGTTAACCGAATACCGCGTGAGTGGCGCTCGAACAGCGATAAATCAAGCTGTGCTTCCAAATTGGCCATTTGCTGACTAACCGCTGCCGCGGTAATGTGTAACTCTTTGGCAGCCTTGGTAAAACTGCCACAAAAAGCCGCTGCTTCAAAGGTTCGCAGTGCCGCTAAAACTTGGCTATTTAATTTCATCTTTTTCTCTATGCTTTTTTACCGCCACTAGGCAGTTATCTCACTAATTACTCGCTGCTAGCATAACCTCACTAACATTAGCGTTAATCTTAACTTAAAACAGCCACCAGCGTTAAGTTAAACTTAACGCTAGTATTAGCAATCATTGCTTGTTGTCGCGGCGTAACTCGCTAAAATCAGGTCCATTATTTAGCAGTGACGAGAATCTTCTATGAAAGTATTAATCTTAGGCTCCGGTGTTATCGGTGTAACCAGCGCATGGTATTTAGCGAAAGCCGGACATCAGGTTACCGTCGTTGATCGTCAAAGTGATGTCGCATTAGAAACTAGCTTTGCCAATGCCGGACAAGTCTCTCCTGGTTATTCTTGCCCGTGGGCAGGACCTGGCGTACCGCTAAAAGCGGCTAAGTGGTTGATGCAAGATTTGTCTCCGCTGCGCATTAACCCATTGGCCGACGCTAAGCTTTATGGCTGGATGATGAAATTGCTGCTCAATTGTAACGATACAAGCTATCAGCTCAACAAAGGCAGAATGTTACGTCTGGCGGAATACAGCCGCGACAGCTTGCGGACCCTACGTGATGAATTATCACTTAATTACGAGCACCGTACTCAGGGCACCTTGCAAGTTTTTCGCCAGCAAAAGCAATTAGTTGCTGTTCAAGGTGACATAAAAGCACTGCAACAAAGCAATGTTAATTATCAGTTATTAGATACCGCTGGCTGCCTCGACTATGAACCTGCTTTGGCGAACGTTCAAGATAAAATCGTCGGTGGTTTACGCTTGCCCGAAGATGAAACTGGCGACTGTTATAAATTCACTAAAGAACTGGCCAAAAAATGCCAAGAGCTTGGGGTTAAATTTCTGTTTGACCAGTCGATTGAAAAATTAGTGGTCGACAACAAATCCATTGTGGCGGTGAAAACAGACAAAGACGAGTTAACCGCCGACAGTTATGTGATGGCTTTAGGCAGTTATTCGCCGCTACTACTTGATCCATTGGGCATTAAATTACCTGTTTATCCGGTTAAAGGCTATTCGCTGACCGTGCCGATTGTCCAATCAGGCTTAGCACCAACATCAACAGTAATGGACGAGACTTATAAAGTCGCTGTTACCCGATTCGACAATAGCATTCGAGTCGGTGGCACCGCAGAACTAACTGGTTTTAATACCGAACTACCGGTATCACGTCAGGCCAATGTCGATTTTGTACTCAATGATTTATTTGCAGGTGCCGGAGATATGTCGCAAGCTGATTACTGGACCGGGTTACGCCCGATGACCCCAGACGGTACGCCAATTATTGGTCGCACTGATATTGACAATTTATTTGTTAATACCGGTCACGGCACCTTAGGTTGGACTATGGCAACGGGTTCGGCTCAATACTTGAGCGACATCATGAGCGAGAAAACCCCAGACATCAGTACCGAAGGGCTAGGCATTGAGCGCTATAAATCGTAAAATAAAAAGTAAGCAATGGGTTGTTAATTGAGTACAATTACAGCCGTTTTATTAAATAATAATTTAAGGTCAACCATGAACATTGAACGTTTTGAAACAAATCAGCGCATGAGCCGCATCGTTAAGCACAATGGCACTGTCTACTTATGTGGCCAAGTCTGTAAAGATGCAACCAAAGACATTACTGAGCAAACGTCAAGCATGTTAGAAAAAGTAACTGACCTGCTAGTACAAGCTGGCAGTGACAATGAGCACATTTTGTCTGCCACTATTTATGTTAAAACCATGGACGATTTCGCCGCGATGAATGATGTGTGGAATAACTGGGTGCCATCAGGTTTTGCACCGGCCCGTGCTTGTGTGCAAGCTAGCATGGCTCGTGAAGAGTTATTGGTTGAAATTTCAATTGTTGCGGCTGAAAAATAGCCGTTACTGATAAAGCCGCTATTTGAATAAGCGGCTTTACTGCCTTGTATAACCTAAGCTCTGCCCACCATTAAAACTGCGCCTTTACGCAAGCGATGAACTTTTATCAGCGGTTTCAATTATACGTTTATATATGTGCTTACCAACGATACAGCCCAAAAGTCCAGTTCTTGACGATCGTGGTGGGATATTCAGCCACAACTTCATCGCGGTGCAACGTTGCCTGAGGCTGATATTGTGGCACTGTGCAGCAGTTCAGCTAAAGAGCAAGCAGTTCGAATATTTGGCTTTATAGATTCACTTAAGCAACAGCTTAACCCCTCACTTTCCATAAATAGTTAAATCCTGACCTATTTTATGACTGGCACCGTGCAGCTTTAAAAACATAAATCACTCGGCCAATCACTTGCGATGACCTAATCGGCCCCATTTCTTCGCGCGTTACACTGCTATTGTGGTGTCCTTGTAACCAGATAAATCCCTCGTTATCAACGGTGGCAACCGCTTTAATTATTTCGCCATAACGGGCATGGTTAACCTTAATAATATTACCGCATTTAAGCGGTAATATTTTTAACCAAGGGATCACCACAACATAGCTATTGTCAGGAATTAGTGGCGACATGCTTATGCCGTACACCTTACTAATATGACAACCGAACACCTAATTACATCCTCTTAGATTATTGTTTATTATGGCTTAAGTATCGGATAAACGACGGTTTGTGCCGGTGGATATGGGCAAGTAGCAGTAAATGTTGCCACACCTTTTGACTGCCAGAAGATGTCGGCAAATTGATTAACTTTATCTAACAAATCTAACGTTGCCGCTTTATCTATTTGTTGCTTGGCTTTTGACGCCGTCAACATAATGCTATGAACCAACTCATGCAACTGCGGAAACTGATCAAGTTGTGGTTGCTTGATATAATCGCCCCAAATAACACAAATTTCTGTTTTAGCTTTTAGGCCATGTTCTTCTTTTTGTGCTACTAACCGTGAAAACTGCGCTTGCTCGTTGGCGGTTAATGAATCTTTTTGAGTTAGCTCTTCCAACAAATCAACCATCCGGATCATTGTCAGTACTGCAATTTGCGCCGCACTTGGATCGTAAATTTTACACGGAATATCGCAATGGGCTGATACGGTCGAAAAATTTAATTTTTTGTCTAACTTTGTCACTAACTTATGAAACATACTGTATACCTTTTTTTAATCAATACTGTCGTTGGTGTCTGATGACTTAGAACGTGAATTAGAAGAAAAATAACGATAAGCGAGCAAACCACCAGCAAGCAGTAATGGCGCAAGCCATAACAAATGCACTAAGCCCGAATCGGCTGCACTGTGATCGTGCCCAGTATGGGCTAACAAGTTTGGTGCAACCAACAGACTCGCCAGCGCGATAATACGTGGACAATTAACTATTTTCTTCATCTTTAAATCCTTATGTCTAACTGATAATTTTTACAGCTTATGTTTAAAACGTTTTCTGATTACCCCGCTAATGCATCCGAGATTGGGTAATCCGCATTAAGGTTTTGGCGTGTCGCAACCCAGATTGACAGCTAACACAATCTGGGTACCTTTGATTTAACGCCAAAATGGGCGCTAGCGTTAAATTAAAACCGCGCAACAGCACCAACTGCAGCTCAGTGCTAATGTTATGGTTATGGTTTCGTGATAATAAAAGTTCACTAAGGCGTTGATGTGCTTCAATCAGGTAATGCATAGCCAACGGCGAGTTACTCTGCACTTCATATAATGTCGACAAATTATGCAAGCTGCTGATCCAAGCCATCAAAATGTTTATATTTTTATGATCTTGAGACCATAATTCATCTAGCAGCTCAACAGCTTGCTGGTAACAGTTTAATGCCTGAGGCCACTGCTTTTGAGCAAAGTTTTCATTGCCATTTTTTAATAATAACTGCCATGAACCCATAAAAAACCCCAACGCAAATAATAATGATTATCATTTATATTGAAGTTTATTGCAAAAGTAAAGTGATTTTTGATTGCTACCGCTTTTAATCTACGCAGGTATAAGGTGATATATTAAGAAAAAAAAACCACTATATTCCTATACTCACGACTATACTTTGTACAAGGTTAACTCGGTTCAACTAGCAACGATTATCACGCGCTCGACAATTTTATGCTTGTCTCAACCTCGAAGGAAAATAAGGTATAAATTGATGCGATTACTCTTTTTGATAGCATTATTGTTTTCTATCTTGCCTGTGCTAGCACAACAAGCACCAGCACAACCCATCCTTAAAATTGGTATGTTTAAGGATTTTGTACCTTACAGTTTTGTTGATAGCAAAGGACAAGCTCAAGGCTTTATGATTGATTATTGGCGCCTATGGGCAAAAAAAGTTAATCGACAGATAGAGTTTGTCCCACTGTCTTTACCTCAGGTTAAAGTGGCGTTTGAACAAAACAAAATCCAAATGCATATTGGTTTTTTCAAACGTGAACAGGATATTGGTTTTGCAGTCTTACTTAATTCTTTTTATAAAACCACCGCTCATGTCTACGTTAAAAAGTATGTAAAAAATAAAATCAGCCAAATGAGTGATTTAAACGGTAAAACAATAGGAGTATTTGGTGGGATCTATTATGACATTTATATTCAAAAACATTTTCCACACATTAAAGTTAAGCCCTATGCAAGCTTAGATGCCATGGTCCAAGCTGTTGAGAATGGCAGCATTGATGCCTTTCTTAATGAGTCAGTTACCACCTGGTTTCAAATGATTAAACATCTCAACTTTAATCAATATGAGAAATTACCTGACTTTAGACTAACCAATGAAATTCACGCCGTTGTTACTAAAAAAGAACCGGTATTACAGGCTTTAGTGAGCCAAGGCATGAAAAGAATTTCCATCAATGAAATAACCGAGCTCGAAAACATTTGGATTGTAAATGAAGATCTTAGAACTTCCGCTTTAACTAAAAGCGAGCAACTGTGGTTGCAAACTCACCCCGATATAACAATTGCCACCGCATATAGTTGGCACCCGTTTATTTTTGTTAACTCAAATGGCCAGACCGTTGGTTACAATGTCGATTTATTAGCCACCATAAATAAAAACCTTGGCACCAACATAAAAACTAAACGTTTTCGTTATTGGCAAGATGGCCTCAAAGCATTGGTTGACGATAAAATAGATGGTATTTTTTCGTTATCATGGAGCCAAGAGCGAGCAAAATTATTAAATTATTCTCCACCTTATTACTTTGACCCTCACAAAATATTCGTCAGAGAGGACAATCTCTCGATAAAAAGCTTTGAAGATATTAAAAATCAGCGCATTGCCGTCGTAAAAGAGTATGTCATCACCGCCCTCTTAAAAACCCAGTTTCCTGACGCTAAGTTTGTTTATATTAAAGATTATGAAGAAGCTTTTGAAGCCATTGACCACGGCGAAGCCGATGTGGCACTATTTGGCACCTCGGACCCCAAGTTATTGACCCGTTACAACTTAAAGATTGTTGGCTCTTACTATTCAAAAGCGGGAGAGTTTGCGATTGGCAGCTCTAAAAATAACCCCGTGCTCAGTAGTATTCTAGCCAAAGGCATTAATTCCATAACACCATTGCAACATGAGCAACTGTTAAACAAATGGCATAAGCAGCCTCCTAAAAATTCGTCAATCTTTAATAAGGCCGAGTTACAATACATTAAAAACCACCCGGACATCAGTGTCGGCGTTGAATTATGGCAACCGATAATCTTCAGTGACGGCAAAGAAATATTTGGCATTGTTGGCGACTTATTACGCCAAATATCAAAGATATCGGGGTTAAAATTCAAACCAGAGGTTAACGAATGGGACAACTTACTCACTGATTTTAAACAACAAAAAATCGACTTGTTACCTTCTAGCTTTTTTACCACTCAACGGCAACAGTTTGGTTTATTTGGTGATAATTTTTTAAACATTAACTCAGCGCTATATGTTTTAAATACTAGCTCGGTAAAAAGGTTTGATGATTTAAGCGGGCGTAAAGTCGCCGCAGTTAAAGGTGGCGCGCTGTTAGAATCAATTACAACCAAGTTTCCTGACATCACTATTGTGCCAACCATTAATATTGACGCTGCAATAACGTTGTTACTTAACGGTCAGGTTGATGCCTTATTTGGCGTTGAAGCTGTTATCTCATATATTTTAAAAGATTCATTAATCGATGATGTCAAACTTTTAAAGCAGCAAAATATGCCCGAACGCGGCTTGTATTTCTGGTCAGCAAAAGATCAACCGCTGTTACAATCAATTTTAATGAAATCGATGAATAATATTCCCCAACAATTTAAAGACAAAACTACCGCACGCTGGATGCCGCGCACCGTACTAAAAAATGAAATAATGTTAGCTTTTGGCTTAGGTCGTGACCCCTTTACTTTAGATAAAGGCAACTTAAAGGGCATTGAATTTGATCTGCTCAAAAAAATATTTGATGCCGCTGAAATTAATATTACCGCTACCAAAAAATTACCACTAGCTATGTTACCCGATGCCTTAAAAAACTCCCCACAACTTGATGGCGTCGTGACGGTAAAAAAACAGCAAGATGGTTTCTTTTATTCAACTGATTTTATCCATTTTAACAATATAGTGGTATCACTGGCGCAAAACGATTTTAGTTTTACTGCCTTATCAGATTTACATGACAAAAAAGTGATGGCATTTTCTGGCGCATTGCAAGATTTAGGAGCGACATATAAAGAAGCGCTTTTGACAAGCAAAGGTTCAGGGACATATCTTGAAATTAGCAACCAAGAACAACAATTAAATGCATTAATATCTGGCGAAGTTGAAGTAATAATTATCGACAAAACCATTCTACGCTGGCTGGTTTCCCAAATTGGATACAACTCGCTTGAGCACTTTAAATTTCATGACATTTTAACCTCGAATATCAACCCATTCAAAGTTGCATTTCGTAGCCGTCAACTGAGAGACACTTTTAATCACGGTTTAGCTGAGCTGAAAAAAACGGGGGAATACCAACATATTATTGATGATTACGCGTTAGCTATAGCCCCTAAAAAAATGGCACTAACATCGCTTATTTCTGCTATCTTGGCTCCTTTTATATTTGATGAAGATAACAGAGCCATTAAGTTGATATCTAACAAATTCGGTCTATTACCTTACATTAATAAAATTGAAATTTTCAATAATAACAGTGAATTATTGCATCAAAGTACAAGTGAAGAGTTTAAATTTTATAAACAATTTGACACCTTTGATTTCGTTAATAACGCGATAAAAAAAGTCGGTTTCATTAGGGTATTTTTCAATGATAAAGAGGTAAAAAAACAGTTAATTAGTGCCAATTTAATTCCACAAATTGAATTTTTTAATCAACATCCATTTTACCCAACTATATATGATGTTTACCAAAGTTTTGATTATCTCACACAGAAAATTGAATTTTCATTGCAAGAAAAAATCTATCTTAAATCACAACCGCTACTGCGTTATTCAAAAGCAGACTGGATCCCACTGTCAATTGTCAAAGGAAACCATTTTAGCGGCTTTATCGCAGATTACATGAACATTATTGCCGAAAAAACGGGGATCAAATTTGAGTTCAATAAATTTGAACGGTGGCAAGATATTATTGAAGCATTTAAAAATAATCAACTCGATTATATTCCCGGTGTCTCAAATCTTGAAGAGTTCCGAACAATGGGCTTACTATCAGATGAGTTTGCCTACATTAAATTTGTCATTGTAATGGACGGCGAATCGACCTTTGTCAGTGATACCGACGATCTAAAAGATATGACCATTGCAGTGCCCACTGACAATAGTTCTTATTACTTTGTTAAAGAAAAATACCCCAATGCAAAAATTATCGACGCTAAAAATATCCACCAAGCGCTGACCATGGTTCGTGATGGTCGTGCTGATGCTTTTATTGAGCATTTGGCCGTTGCAACCAATCAATTGGAAAACGATTTTAGCGACCTTCGAATCGTCGGCTTACTCGATTATGGTTATTCTCACCGCATGATGGTAAAAAGTGAGAACACTATTCTCATTGGCATTATTAACAAGGTCATAGCTGCAATTCCACAAGAGAAACATCAAGAGATTTATGCGCGGTGGATTAAACGAGAAATTAATACCGCTGTAGATTATCGCGTGTTGTATCAACTCGTTGCGGCCTTTATATTCATTTTGATAATAATCTTAATAGTATTTAGAAAATTTGCTGCGGCGAAAAATGAAGTTGAGCGCGCTCACCAAGAGTTAGAGCGCTCTTTTGATAACCTACAACAAGCGCAGCTTCATTTAGTGGAATCTGAGAAAATGGCCGGCCTTGGAGGCTTAGTGGCCGGCATCGCTCATGAAATTAATACCCCGGTCGGCATCGGATTAACCGCTATCACTAATTTAATGGATCTTACCGAGACATTAGACCAAAAATATAAAGCCAAGAAAATGTCACAAATAGACTTTGAAACTTATTTACAATCGAGCATTGTTTCAGCACAAATTATTAATCGAAATTTAGAAAAAACCGCGGAGTTAGTGCGCAGTTTTAAACAAATATCAGTTGATCAAAGCTCTGATGAACAACGCACTTTTAACGTCCAAGAATATATTGACGAAATTAAACTGAGTATTTTTCACCTCACCAAGAAGTCCAATATCACTATCAGTGTCAGCTGCGATGAAACTCTCGAGATAACCAGTTACCCAGGGGCTTTTTCCCAAATATTGTCTAATTTTTTAATTAATTCAACCATTCATGCTTATCCAGACCATCAATCAGGAGAGATCTCAATTAAAATTGAAGTCGTTGAGCAGGCTATTCAACTTACCTATACTGACGATGGCGCGGGCATTGCCGATAAACACCTCGCTAAAATATTTGATCCGTTTTTTACCACTAACCGCGAAGGTGGCGGCAGCGGTTTAGGCTTAAATATTATTTATAACATTGTTAGAAATCGGCTTAAAGGCAAGATCACTTGCAACAGTGAATTAGGGAAATATACCACCTTTGTCGTCAATTTCAGTCCAGCACGGATCACTGACGATAAAAAATGAATCTATAAAATCAGGTGCAAGTGGTGCACCTGACCGATAAATATGAGCACACAAGCAGATCTGTTTATTTAACTAAATGCTTTGGTAGATCACTGACTTTAGCACAACGCAGTTGTCCCATTAATTGCGTTAACTGCCTTTTAAGCATGTTAATAGTGTGATCACCACCTTGGTTTCCTAGCGCCGCAACACCATAGACAAAGGCGCGGCCTAAGAAAGTAAACTGGGCGCCACTGGCCATCGCGCAAGCAATATCAGGGCTTGAACGCAAACCGCTGTCCATCATCACCGATATTTTATCACCGTATAACTCACTAATGCGTTGTAATGGTCGTACTGGCGCCTCACCGACGTCAAGCTGCCTAGCACCGTGATTAGAAACCACCACGCCATCAGCGCCCAAGGCAATAGAGCTGGCAATATCTGCTTCGCTAATCACCCCTTTAATGATTAAGTTACCATCCCACATGTCGCGGATAACCTTTAGACTTTCAGCGTCCACCTTGCCCATCACGGTATTGTTCATGAAATTTGCCAGTTCACTGGTTGGCATGTTTTTATCCATGTAGGGTTTCAATGTCACCATTTCAGGCTTGCCAGCAAGCGCGGTATTTAACAACCAGCGCGGGCGTTGCAGCATTTGGATAACGTTGCTAATGGTCATTTGCGGTGGCATTGACAGGCCATTTTTAATGTCGTTATGACGGTAACCAAAGGTCGGTACATCAACAGTAATCATCAGGTTTTTATAACCCGCTGCTTTTAGGCGCTTAATTAAATCAACGCGAATATCATCTTTGGTTGGATTATATAATTGATACCACGCTTGGCCTTGTGAAACTTGGGCAATTCGCTCAAGACTGCTCGATGATACAGTACTCAAGACATATGGAATGTTAGCTTCTAACGCCGCTTTGGCTAAAATTTCCGGCGCATTCGGCCACATTAAACCTTGCAGGCCAATTGGCGCAATGCCAAAAGGAGCGGCATAAGTATGACCCATAATGTCGGTTTCAAGTGATATATCGCTAACCGATGACAACAAATTACTGCGTAATTCCACTTCACGAATCGCGTTGGTATTTTTCGCTAAGCCGTATTCTTCGTTACTGCCACCCTCAAGGTAGTCAAAGGCAAACTTTGGCACTCGCGTTTTTGCTTTAGCGCGTAAGTCGCTCACACCGGGATACTTTGAATTAATCTGAATAGTCATCGCTACACCACTTGTTTATTTAGTTATCACAGCATACCTAGCAATAGTGAAAATGATTAGCCTTAATTTAGAAATGAATTGATTCCAAACTAAGCCCTATTGAAATACATACATAAACACAATAATGCCAATAATATCGAACTATACTCTGTGTCAATCGAAGAAAACAAATTGGTTGCTGCACAACCACTGCTCACAACGTTAATTATGAAATATCTATTAAGTGTATGGTTATTGATTTTTACTACCATCAGCTACGCTGAGGTTGCAACTGACGATTCGTTTGCCAACAAGTTGGCTCAGGCTGCTTTAAAACGTACTGAGTCATTGGTGATATACAAAGGCAGTTATTACGCGATTGACTATCCCAATGGCGATGTACCGAAATATTTGGGAGTTTGTACCGATGTGATAATTCGGACTTACCGCGCACTGGGCATTGACTTGCAACAGCTAGTCCATCAAGACATTAAGCGTCATTTTAGCCAGTATCCGTCGAAAAGAATTTGGGGACTAACTCGACCAGACACCAATATTGACCATCGCCGCGTACCAAATTTACGGGCATTCTTTAAACGTCATGGCAAGGTATTAACAACCAAGCAAGATCCAAAACAGTACAAACTAGGAGATAGATACCCGTGCCACTTGAAAATACAGGTTTCAGAGTTTGGGTAGGATATGAGTACAAGGCATGATTTTTAATTCATGGTTATTCCCTGATTATGAATCATAACGCGGTAATCATTTTCTACCCAAGCTCCCGTAGGGCAAGGCGATAAGCGACCAACTGCGTCGTTATAATATATTTATTTAGAACGACTAAACTGCACATATTATGCCTAGCATTTGGCACGCTTCTCGACTTGCTGAAATCACGTATATTCAGGTAGCACGGGTATACTCACTTGGCGACTGGACAATAATTTGCCGCATATTGGCATCATCGCCAAAGCAGCCACGGCAAATAGCTTACCGATGGTGGTTCACAATATCGGCTGGGGACCAAAACTTAATGATATGTTGTTTGACTATAAAATCACTGGTCATTATCGCTATCAGCCATAATAATACCAATTCCATTAAAAAGGTGATCATTTTTCACGGTTAAAACAAATGATAACTGCGTTGTTTATTTCATATGGAGAAAAACTACATATGAAAATAAACGCCTTGTTCTAATTCGTTTTTCCTCGCTACAAAATAGATCACTTAAATAATGGAATTGGTATAACCAGTATTCTTACTGCTATGAAGTGATGTATTTAAAGTCCGGTATGGTACTGGCTATTGGTTGAGTCGGGCACCATATGATTTACGGTTGGCATATCGCCACCACCCGCTAGTAACTGTTCAAATTGAGCAATTAACGCGACCTTGTCTGGTGATTGTTTGTCGCCAGCGCCGATATTGGTTAAATCAATCATAAAGCCATCAAACAAACCTGACAGATCGGCAATGATTTCCATGTTCAAAAACTGATCTTGGTTATAAATCGCCGGATAACCTGCTTTTTGTTTGTCGATAGCAAACGAGTCGCCCTTAAGGTTTGTGATGCTGGTCGATTTGTCACACGACAACATGCAACCATTATCAATCCGCGGCTTTTCACAACCAACACTTTGCTGGAAGAAACACTGGCGGCTGGTCATCAATAAAATCGGGTGGTAAATACTGTAAAGCATTTTAAAGTTCTGTGGTCGCGCGATATTTTTGATTTGAGGGCGATTAATTTCGTTAGAAATAAACGCACCGCTGCAATCAAACTCTTCTTTAAACGCCAATAATGCATAAGAGTTGGTAGTGTTTAAGAATGGCCCAGCGATCCATTTGATCCCTAATTCATAAGCTCTAAACGCAATGCCAGTATTGTTGGTCACTATTAATTCAGGGCGAACCTGCTCTAAAATATTAACCGCAACATCGTAGTCTTTGCCAATTAAAACCGCTGGGAACCATGGAATTAAGCGCGGATTGCGATTAAGTAAATCAACATACTTGGTACAGTCACGCTTATAAGCATCTGGCAACTTAAAGTAAATGTCAGCGTCGGTGACATCGGATAATGCAGCATCAGCTTCGTCACAAATTAGTAGTGATAACTTAGGTGCAACATCGCCGTCAACTTTTGGATGATGGACCAATTTAGGTAACTCAACCGCTGGTAAAATTGCTTTGTCGTCATTTAACACAAAAGCGATTTCATTTTTCAAACCACTAAGTTCTTTATACGGGATCATTAGTCCAGCGCCCAACTCAGCTAGGTTTAGCTCAGTAAGATTAAATCCGGCATTGTTCAAAGTTTTAAAACGTTGCTCAATTACCGCGGCATCAATACCTGCGTTTTCACTGCTGGCCAATAAGCTGGTTGAGTTAATGCTAAATGTATGTTGCTCAGACTCATTATTGGTGATGGTAACGGCAATAGTTAATGGCTCACCTTGTTGCCCTGAGAAGTGCAGAGTTAAGATGTATTTTTCAATGCTTAAACACTTTATTTTATCGTCAACGGTGGCATTGATTTCATTTTTTTCATCGTAATATGTGCGACTTGGATCTTCGATTTGTACCACAGATATTTGCTGCGCTTTATCAAGCGCGTGCTTTTTTGAGTTATCGCGTGGGTTATCAATAAACATCGACTGATTTAAGTCGCCACGTAAAAAAGCATTCGAAAAATCGCGATTAAAGACTTTATACAACCGCTCGCCATCTTCTAATAACTCGCCAGTTTTCAAAAATCCGTCAATTTGTTTGCGGAAACTATCCACCACGGTATGCACATAGCTAGAGCCTTTAATACGCCCCTCAATTTTAAATGAATCAACCCCTGCTTCGATTAAGGCTGGCAGATCAAAAAATGCCGAGTTGTCTTTAATATTAAGTGGAAAGTTATTGCCCGACGGGGTCGTTTCGTATTCTTCACGACACGCCTGACTACAGCGACCACGGTTACCCGAGTTGCCAACACTGGCCGACGTTGAATAACACAATCCAGAAAACGCAATACACAACGAGCCATGTACGAAAACTTCGGTTAAGGTATCGTTTTGGCGAGCCACGGCATTTATTGCGGTGATTTCTCGTAAGTTTAACTCTCTTGATAAGTTAACACGTGAAGCGCCAAGCTTTTTCAAAAACGGAATTTGACCAATGTTATGGCTGGTCATCTGGGTTGAAGCATGAATATCTAAGGTCGGAAAATGCTTTTTAAGAATATAAAACATCCCGATGTCTTGCACGATCACGCCATCGAGCGTGGTGTTGGCCAAGCGGCTTAGCAACTTAGCCAAGGTCTTAAACTCACGCTCTAGAATAACAATATTCAAGGTTAAGAATATTTGGCAGTCGTATTGATGAGCAAGTCGAATAATACCCACGAGCTCGTCAAACGAAATATTAGCGGCGCGATTACGCGCATTAAACGTATCCAAACCGCAATACACCGCGTCGGCCCCAGCAATAATGGCTGCTTTAATCGCGTCGACACTGCCACCGGGGGCTAATAGTTCAATTTTTTGAGTCATTGGTACAACTTGTTATCTGATAAATTTAAAGGGGGGATTTTACCCGTATATTTGCCCGATGAATATCGTTAAAATAGATATATCTAAGTCGATGTTAAAATAGATATAAAATCATGACATTACCGATACTTTATTCGTTAAGAAACTGCCCTTACGCCATGCGAGCTAGAATTGCTGTCTATAAATCACAGCGAAAAATAATTTTGCGCGATATCGTATTAAGCAACAAACCCCAAGCCATGTTAACTGCCTCCCCTAAAGGTACGGTTCCCGTCTTAGTACTAACACCCGCTCCAGCATTAACTAAGTCGAGCGTCATCGAAGAAAGCTTCGAGATTATGATGTGGGCGCTCACGCAAAGTGACCCAGACAATTTGTTGTACAGTCACGATACTAGCGCTTTACCCCAAATGCATAGCTTAATCGCAACGTTCGATAACCAATTTAAAAACAAATTAGAACAATACAAATGTGCCAAACGTTACAAAGAGGCCAGCCTCAATCAATGTCGCCAAGCCTGTGAGCCTTATTTGCAAGACTTAGAGCAGCGCCTAAGCCACCAGCCATTTATAATTGGCGCAAAAGAAAGCTTAGCTGACATTGCGATTTTACCTTTCATTCGCCAATTTGCCCGTGTTGAACGCCAGTGGTATTTGCAAGCGCCCTATCCCCGAGTTCGGCAATGGCTTAATCTATACTTGCAAAGCAAAATGTTTTCTAAGGTAATGACCAAACACCCGTTGTGGTTAGATACTCAAGACACAGTTTATTTTGGTGAGAATTAAATAAGGTTGATATTAATCGTCTGTACGGCGCTCGCAACGCTATTAGGCTGATAAAATCATCATGCAAGATGGCAACATCCTGTATGTCGGTAGCGATAAAAATCGTTAAGTTATTTGTGGGCGACCAAACAGACGTCATTAATTTTTCGGGAAGAATGATCCACGTTAATTACCTTACACCCGAATAATTGATTGAAAAACAGGCAGGCGTATTATATTGATCTAATTCATGCGATTACTGACCTCGCAGTATATGGGAGTTAACCTTGCCTGATATTAATGAATAAATAGCATGGGTTAAAACGGGCCGTAAACATAAACTGACGATGAAATTCTTAAGTGCCAACGGCTTTAATTTTTTGCCATTTTCATATCCAGACTTAAGCCTGTCATCTAAATCTTATCGTTTATCTGACCACTACCCACTGTGGGTAGAGTTTCAAAGAAGCCGCTAAAGCTTACATCAAGTACCCGGTATAGTTGGTTTTCAATGCTCCTGTGCTTTCTAACTATGTTGCTAAATAAGTTTATTTCACGGTATGCTGAACGAGATCCCCGCTAAAAACACTGCGAGGATGACGATAGGGAAGACTGCCGAGATGGCGATGGAAACAGTCGTCACCCTCGTGATCTCTTTATCGAGGATCTTCTGCAGAGTGTCGCAGAGTTCATTTCACAGCATGCTGAATGAGATCCCCGCTAAAAACACTGCGATGACGATAGGGAAGACTGCGGAGATGGCGATGGAAACAGTCGTCATCCTCGTGATCTCTTTATCGAGGATCTTCTGCAGAGTGTCGCAGAGTTGATTTCACGGCATGCTGAACGAGATCCCCGCTAAAAACACTGCGATGGCGATAGGGAACTGGCCCAAAATGGAAAGTTCATGATCTTGAGCTAGACTGCCCGTTTACTTGCCAACAAAAATACGGCACAATCTTAAGCTTAGGCAGGTTCAATAGTGACTTACTAACAATCTGCTTGCCCTTCGTATAACCCCAGTGATATGGACTGGGGGTCTCTACCAGGAACCGTCAACTCCTGATTACGAAGAGTTTAGTGCGTTAGCGCTTTTCTCTTTGTGTCTGCAATTTATGTCTGGAATATGTGTTTGGTATTAGTATTGCCAACTTACCCCGTCAATATATCAGTAGAAAAGTGCTAAGTTAATATAATATCTATTAAGAGCTTAGCGATGAAAAATTTTATTAAAAACCTACCCAAAGTCGAACTCCATCTGCATATCGAGGGAACGCTCGAACCAGAACTAATGTTGCAACTTGCCAAGCGCAACAATGTGACCACTCCTTTTAACTCGATTTTTGAGGTTAAAGCGGCCTACAACTTTCACAATTTACAGTCATTTCTCGACATTTATTACCAAGGCGCCAATGTATTAATTGAGCAACAAGATTTTTTTGATTTAACCTGGGCCTACTTACTGCAATGCCAGCACGACAATGTGATGCACTGCGAAATATTCTTTGATCCACAAACCCATACCGAGCGCGGCATTGCCTTTGAAACTGTGGTAAATGGTATCGCTGATGCCCTAAAAAAAGCAGAAAAAGAACTCGGCATCACCAGCAAACTCATTATGTGTTTCTTGCGTCATTTAGATGAGCAGTCAGCTTTTAATACCTTAGCGCAGGCACAAGCCCATAAAGATAAAATTGTCGGTGTTGGGTTAGATTCAAGCGAACTTGGTAATCCTGCCGGCAAGTTTGAGCGAGTATTTAAACTTGCGATCAGCCAAGGATTTTTAACGGTTGCTCACGCCGGAGAGGAAGGGCCTGCCAGCAGTATTAGCGAGGCGCTAGATTTATTGCAAATCACGCGAATAGATCACGGTGTACGCTGCGCCGAAGACGATGCGCTGGTGCAACAACTTGTCACAGCCCGCACCCCGCTGACGGTTTGCCCACTGTCGAACCTCAAACTCAAAGTATTTGAAAAAATGGAGCAACACAATATAGTGACCTTGCTCAGAAAAGGATTGTGCGTAACCATAAACTCGGACGATCCGTCTTACTTTGGTGGGTATATGACAGACAACTTTTTAGCGGTGGCTAACGCACACCCAATGTCAAAAGCAGAACTAGCCCAATTCACTTTTAATGCCATTGAGGCCAGCTTTATTAGTGCCAGCGAAAAATCGCGATTGCGACTAACAACAGAACAATACCTCGCTCAGCACCAATAATTATCAAGTGGCTGGCTACAACCAGTCACTCAACATTTTTTATCATCGGCACTATATTTTACCTACAGCACTATATTTTATCTCCAGCACTATATTTAAACTTAAAAAACCTTTATGATAATAATTATCATTACCATTAAGGGTGTTTTATGTCATCTCCTCATTCATATCATCACGAACTTGACCACAGTCCGTTACACAATACAACGCACGATATCGAACTATGCCAAGAGCTAGCCATCACGATTAGACTAGCGCCACAACCACAACGCAACGATGTGTTTTTTGCTTATTTTGAGCTAGCCGATCAAATATCTGTGGCGTTGCCAATTGTGCAACAGTGGCAATTATACAAAAGCCAGCTGCACCTATTATTAAGTACTATCGAAGATCCTCGCGTGCCAGCTCACTGGCGGCGGATGTGTTTTGAGTCGGTCCATCGTCCTTTGTTGTCACTAAGAAAGCTAAATAAGCACCACAACGAACAGTCACAATTGCGCGATTTATATTTCATTGTCAATCAGCAGTTGAACACGGCATTCGCTCAAGCACCATTTTAAAGGCATTAGTACTATGAAAGATTATCGAATTGAAAAAGACAGTATGGGCGAACTTGAAGTGCCAGCAACGGCACTTTACGGCGCACAAACCCAACGTGCAGTTAATAACTTTCCAATTAGTGGTCAAGTGATGCCACAGCCTTTTATTAGCGCGCTGCTAAAAATAAAAGCGGCGGCTGCACTCGCTAATAAAGAGCTAACTGTCATCACACCTGAGATTGCCGATGCTATTGTTGCAGCGACTAACAAACTGCTTAACGATAAAAACATGATGAACCACTTCCCGATTGATGTTTATCAAACAGGTTCAGGCACCAGCACTAACATGAACGCCAACGAAGTGATTGCTCATATCGCATCACAAGATAGTGGCTTAAACGTTGGCCCTAACGATCATGTTAATTACGGCCAAAGCAGCAATGACGTAATTCCAAGTGCCATTCATGTGAGCGCGGCGTTACAATTGAGCACTAAACTGCTGCCTGCTCTTACTCATTTAGCTGCCACCATAGATACCAAGGCTCTAGCTATTGATCATCATGTCAAAACGGGCCGGACCCATTTAATGGACGCGATGCCGGTAAGAATGAGTCAAAGCTTATTTAGCTGGAGCAGCCAGATTAAGCAAAACATAACTAATTTACAGGCAATGCAGCCAGCCATTCAAACATTAGCCCAAGGCGGCACCGCTGTTGGCACCGGCATTAATGCCCCCCCAGAGTTTGCAGCTTTATTTAATCAAAAATTAACCGAGCTAACCGGTCTAAAATTCATGGTCAGTGATAACTTCTTTGCGCTAATTAGCTCGCAAGATACTGCTGTCGCCTTGTCGGGACAATTGAAAACTACCGCGGTTTCTTTGATGAAAATAGCCAATGACTTACGCTGGATGAACTCTGGCCCATTGTCAGGTTTGGGTGAAATAGCGTTAGAAGCATTGCAACCGGGTTCTTCAATCATGCCTGGTAAGGTTAACCCCGTTATTCCAGAAGCAGCTGCTATGGCCGCCGCACAAGTCATTGGCAACGATGCTGCTATTACCATTGGCGGTCAGTCGGGAAATTTTGAGCTTAACGTAATGCTGCCAATGATCAGCAACAACTTACTAGGCAGTATCGAACTATTAAGTAATAGCTCGCGATTGTTAGCAGACAAAGCTATCGCGACCTTTGAAGTGCAAAGTGACAACATTACTCAAGCGCTCTATAAAAACCCAATACTGGTCACCGCATTAAATGCAATCATTGGCTACGAACAAGCGGCTAAAATCGCTAAAATCGCGTATAAAGAACAACGCGCTATTATTGATGTAGCCCTAGAACACACAGACTTATCGCGAGAAAAACTTGCCAAATTATTAGATCCAGCCAAGTTAACCCACGGCGGGCTTTAACCGCTAAGCTTTTAATAAAATATAATTAATTCATCTACTGTCGGTGGCTATTTCAGGCACCGACGACCAACTAAAATCAACTTCACCTCTTTTACTGCCACAGTGTTTAATTTACGAAAAAAACAACTCACCACATTTGTGTCACATTTGATGTGCTAGTAATGGCCTTTTTATCCAGATAAACTAGCCAGAGGTTTTTATGAAATACCGCCCAATTGCCGCAACGGTTATGATGTTAATACCTGCGCTGTATTCACATGCAAATTCAACTGCTGACAACTCGATGTCGTTTTTTGTTACGAGCTCCACTCATAGTGGCAACCTTGCTGGATTATCAGGCGCTGATAATATTTGTCAAAAACTTGGCGATGATGTCGGTCAAGATAATAGAGTGTGGCGAGCTTATTTAAGCACCCATGGCACGCGTAAAATTGCCGCCATTAATGCTCGTGACCGTATCGGTACTGGCCCTTGGTATAACGCCAAGGGCGTTTTAATTGCAGCCAACATTGCAGACTTGCACGGCGATATTCAACGCGATAGTAACTTAATTACCTTAGATACCGCGCTAACAGAGAATGGTACCAGTATTACCGGGCGTGTTAGACCTAAGGGCGTGCAAAACGAGCATGACATGCTCACTGGTTCTGACTCTCATGGCCGCGCTTTTTCGGCTGGTGCATCACGCAGACATAATTTAACCTGCAATAACTGGACTGATGACAGTGAAACTGGCAGCGCAATGGTCGGGCACCACGATCGCGCTAGTTCATGGAATACCTCATGGAACTCTTCACATGCGACAGCTGGTTGTTCTTTAGCGCTATTTAATAAAACAGGTGGCGCTGGTCGCTTTTATTGTTTTGCCTCCGATTAGGATCTGTTGATCTTTTGAGATTAAATGGCGCTAACCCAGAAATCACCTTGGTTTCAGAGCAAGGACTATCTGATAAAACATATGCTAGTTGCATCGAGTTACTAGGCGAGAACGTTATGGCTCAATGCATCATGCAAATTGTTACCATCAACGCATGGAATAGAATTGCGCTTTCGACAAAAATGTACCACCAAAGCTAGTAACGTCTATCTTTGGCACGTTGAATATCTCAATAAAAAGCCACAATCAAATGGATTGGCTATGTTGTCCTTAAGTGTTGCTATAAATTAGGTTCGGCGAACTTTATGATGTGCTTTACGAATTTCTACACTCTTCAACTTGGTCGCAGGCACACCAGTTACTTTCTTTGCGTCGCCAAAGAAAGTAAAGATTAAATTTTCTGGAAAAATTTAAGACAGCTTTAGCTGGTCCGCAGGACAAATAACAGGGAAGTTATTTGCAAAAGCGACCCGCGGCTTAGTTGCTGATATTCAATAGAATAACCGTCTTAACGGAACCGATTTTAATGCGCATCCCTGCGCGAAAAGCTAAAAAATAGTCCATGATTTTTTCTCCTAACGATTATCCAATTGAATGCAACTAAAACGGGGATTACAGCCAATCGCCACTCACGCCTCTAATTAGCTTGTTGTATTTAAATTAAAGATAAAGCCAGACTCAGTTAAAGACAACATAGCCAAATGGATTGATTGTGGCTTTTTTAAGCGGCTGTAATGTCGTTCCCCCTTTTAACCATATTCTACGGCTAATAAAAAGTCTGAGGGATCCGCATTATTTTTCTTTAGTCAGCGCATAAGGCCCAGGCAGTAAACCGCGATTAGTTGCATTTAATGCCATGCTATTAGCGATTCGAGCAACACTAGGCGTATTATCGCTTACTGAACCCGCGATTTGGGTAACAACAGCAGTGACTAACGCCCCTAACAAACCGCCACCACTGCTATCTGAGCTTTGCACCCAATTAATAGGCGCATGCCATAATGTTTGCCCTGACTGGGTAGACACAAGATTAACAGCCCCTTTGACCACGGTGCTCGATGAGATCAACTCGTACTTTTGTCCCCAGTCGTCAATCGTGACATATAACACGGCATCAGCACCGATATGTTCGCGGATCTTGTCTAATGGTATCGCGTTCATTTCCGCTGGCGTTGGCAAGCCGTTTTGCTTTAAAAAGGTATCAATCACCGATACCGGAAAAACATAATAGCCTTTTTCGGCCAATGGCACCGAGATGGTCGACAGGTAAGTATATGGCGCGCTCACTTCAAGCGAATTATTAAGCGGTGGAATAACCAAAATAGAACGCGGAGCAGCCTCGCGCAATGCGCTGTAATCATAAGGTTGCACGGTGGCACAACCAGACAGCAGCGCTACAAGCAGAGGCGTTAATTTCAATAATTTATTTTTAAACATAATAATACCTCTTACTCTGCCGATTGAGAACGTTGTAACAAACCATTAATGAACGTTGCAGCTTCAGGAAAAAGCTGCTGCTCTTGCTCAAGTGCCGCTTTAGCTTTGTCAACATCACCAACTGATGAATACAACATACCTAAATGAGCAAATATGCCGGGGCCAACTTTCATGTTTTTAGTTTGCGCTTTAGCAATATCACGTTGCAAAATCTCAATTTGCGCTTGGGGCTCCACCAAGTCTTGCTCATTGTGAAATTGATAAATTAACGCTTCGTACTGTCCCCACGCATAAAGTGGCTTCGTCGTGTTAGCGCAGCCAGACATTAGCAGTACAGCAAACACTACGATTGATTTTTTGATGAGTTTTGTCATTACCTTTCCTTGTTTATACCCGTGAGCATTGGAAATGCTGTAATTTGTGGCGTGAATAAAATTCTAGCTACAAGGCGCGCGATTGACCAATAGCTGGCGTGTGTGATTTAGCGCAACGCAGTAGATAGGACTTTAAGCCGTTACAAAACCTGTAGATTCATTGCTCACGGGTATACGACTGTTATTTCTCTACTTTTAACGTACCATTTTCTAAATCACGAACCATATTATTAACGGTTTGTTTGATCGCAAAATCTAATACCTTACCATTTAATGTTGAGTCATAACCCGCACTAGAACCAAAGCCAATAACCTGACGTGAGCTTAATTGATACTCGCCAGCCGCTTGAGTTGAATAAATAACTTCAGAGGTTAAAACGTCAACAATATTCAATGATATTTTTGAATAAGCTATCTGGCTTTTTCCGGCACCTAAAATGCCAAATAATTGTTTATCGCCAACGATTTTACGACCAAATTCCGTGACAGCTCCAGTAACCGTATAACGCGCTCCTTTTAATGTTTGGCTAATACCACTCAATTTAGCTTCCGCAGCTAATTGCGCCATATTTTGACGATCGAGTACTTTAAAACGGTTAGATTGTTGCAATAAGGTTTTCAGAATAACTTTAGCTTGGCTGCCTAACTTGTCCGTATTTGACGAAAATAACCCCTGCATATAATCAGACTTGTTTGAGAAGTCGCCAATAACTAACGTCGCTTTAGTGCCAGCATAAGGCGTTGTATTCAACGCTACAGGCTCTACAGATACAGTGCGGTTAGATTGCGTCGCACACCCAGAAACAAGCGTGATAAGTGAAAACAACAAAATTATTTTTTTATTCATAATAAACATCCGTTAATAGGTTGATTTAAAGACAGATTCAAAGATAGCGCAATGAGGAAATACCAATAAAATTCAATAACTTTACTGCACTATATTGTTGCCGATAATTTAACATCAATAGGCTTACCGTGCAATGAACACGGTTTGAACCATCCCCCAGTTTTGCGAGAGACACACCCTATTAATTCAAGTTCAATTACATCAACATTATGAGATTTAACAACAAACCTAGCACTAGTTTCTTAATTTTTTTTAATAGCCTTTGCTCGTGTAGCAAAAAACACGATTGTGTAATAAATTAGGTATTTACCTATTATAGTTTCTCTATAAGGACTGATGAATGAACTTTAGTCTATTGCGCAGCAATGTCTCGAAAGTCATAGAGTTTAATGCCGATGCCAGCAAACTGGCCCGTGGTGTTGATATTGCGATGATTTTCTTAATTATTATCAATGTAGTGGCGATAATGCTGGAATCAGTTGAGAGTATTTATTCCAAATACGAGACGCAGTTCTACTGGTTCGAGATATTTTCAATTGTGATTTTTACCACTGAATTTATGGTACGAGTGTGGTCATGTCCTGAGCTTAAAGAAGATAAATTTACCGACGATTTCAAAGGTAGAATGCGTTATATTTTTTCGGTACCTTCACTAATTGATTTAGCGGCTATTTTGCCATTTTACCTCAGCCTATTTATTTCGTTAGATCTTCGATTCTTGAGGGTATTTAGAATCTTTAGGGTATTTAAACTGACCCGCTATTCTAGCGCAATGACCACCCTATTAAAGGTGCTAAGAGATGAATCGAGTGCTTTTTTTGCTGCATTCTCAGTACTATCTATCGTGCTGATTATCACGGCCAGTGGTATTTATTTATTAGAGCATGACGTACAACCCGAAGCGTTTGGCAGCATTCCGGCGGCAATGTGGTGGGCAACAGCAACATTAACCACAGTGGGTTATGGCGATGTAACGCCGATAACACCATTGGGTAAAATTTTTGGAGGCCTAGTGACCGTTATTGGCATGGGCATGGTTGCATTGCCAGCGGGCATATTGGCTTCTGGTTTTTCTGCCCAGTTAAAGCAAAATCGTACCATGTATCAAGCGCAACTCATTGCAGCATTAGACGATGGCGTGATCACCGATCAAGAACAAAGTGATTTAGAGATGTTGCGCCAAGAGCTGGGTATCAATGAACATGAAGCCGAGTTAATCTTATTTGCTCACAAACAACAAACTGGCACTCAAGTAATTACATGCCCTCACTGCCAGCATAAAATTGATCCGACATGACCATACGAGATTGTAAAGGCAGTAGCTCCATAAAACTAAGAGTCATAAATACTTAGGCTGACACCAGCTCTAAATATCGCCACTTTATATTTGCACATTAAAACTGAGTAAATTTAACCTTTTTACGCTGGTCTCGACCTTGATGTTTAGGTATTTCAAACACTGTTAATCCGCCTTGACGCAAACCACCAAAAGCAAAAGAGTCGATTTGTTGACTAAACTCTTTCGCAGCCCAGTTGCTGGTAATAATAGTGGGTTTATTGTTGTTAACGCGGGTTCTAATGATTTCGCCTAATTCACTAATTTGGCTATCATAAAGTTCTCTTTCAGCGGCGCCAACTTCATCAATAAATAATATTTCAACATTCAAGGCATGGTAACGGGTTGATTCCGCCAGTTTGGGATCTTCTTTGCGGTTCCATAAAATTCTGATCAGCGCATTAAATTGTTTAGCCAAGCCAACGCCGCCAGTTTCATTAGCAAAATGATTAACGATCGCACAGGCTAAGTGGGTTTTACCTGAACCGTATTCACCACAAATCACTAAGTTTAAATCGCCATCGCCTTTAATAAGCCCGTTAACATATTCACCCGCCTGTTCAATTAAACTATGCTGCCATTCATGTTCCGCGTTAAAGTTGGCAAACGTATGCTGATTGAGCGCCACGTCTGACTCTCTCATCATGGCTGTTGCAAAGCCTCTTTTTGCCTCAAAAGCAATTCTTTTGCTATCGAGCGCAGCCTGAGCATTTTGCCAAGCTCGGTATTCTTCAGGAGAATTATAAAGCGGCTTCTGGGCGGTTAAATGCTTACGTTGCATCTTGCTAGTTTTCGTTTGCAGCTGCTTAGCTAAATCTTTCATTTTATGTCCCATATATCATTATCAAACCCCGTGGCATTTATTTCTTCACTTCTTTTTTCACGCCGTTTGATCCTGTTCCCTTTGGTCGATTCAAATCGTTTCTTCGAGATCAAGAAATCCTTTTGAAACCCTTTCGAGCCTGCTATCCACTTACGCCACAGCCCTTGCCATTCTTGTTGTGTTTTTATATTTTCATTAGGGATTGGCGATTTATTGGCAATATAATGCCCGATAAACGCATGCCATTGTGCTTGAACATCACCATTAAAACCGACTAAATCTGCCAACCTGTTATATTCGTACGAAAATAGTAGGTTATCAATTAGAATTAATGGTGCTTGCACCGGGCCGGTTTCTGGTTGGATATTAGCCGGGTTGAACACCGGTTGCTCAGGGATGATGCTTGCTCGGTAATCAATAACTTGCTCACCTTTTTTAAAATCACAGCTATGGCAAAGTGTTTGTAAATTCTCTTTACTATTAGAGCCACCATTTGACAATGGAATAATGTGATTAAGTTGTAAATTTTCTACCGAGTAACAAGATAGGCATTTAAATTTATCACGATTAAAGATGGTATATTTTTGCTTTAAAGTTAGCTCATTGATCGCGCTAAGACTAAGATTGACTTGAGGCGCTTGCGTAATAATAAACCCCTGCTCATCAACTACTATCTCTAAATTTTGGCTTCTTAGATAATTAGCAGCCGTTAGAATATAACCCGCGTTATCAACACCAACTCTGCTTGATATCAAACCTGACTCTTCAAATTTTGTCATTATTTTTTTGATCGCATCAAGCGGCAAACCAGAAGCTTCAGCAATATATTGTTTATTATAAATAAACTCGTTATTTATATCGCAACATTCAGATATAACCCGCAGCAAAGATTTTTCTCGTGCTGGCAATTTTATTAACGACACAATAAACATAGCTTGAATTGACATTTCGATAACTCTTTGATTATTGATTAATAATACTTTATAGCAATGATTAAATCTTACAAAACTAATTTATAGAGCTAATCTACAGAACTAATCCACAGAACTAAGGCACTTAATCGATACACGTTTAGGCAATAAGAAATTATACACTATAAGGTCGTGCTTCAAATAGATCTGAATCTAGGTATTGATAAAAAGCGAAACATAACCGTATTCAGCTTTCTTATATCAGCTTTAAAGGTTGTTTAATCATAGGCTGATATCTTTGAACGAAGCGGTCATACCCCTCCCCACGAATTAACTTTCACTTTACTCAATGTCACATTTTTGTCCGTTCAAAAATTATTCACCTTGCTCTAGTAAATGCCTAATAAAACAGCCATACTTCATTATTGGAATGGATTCTCCACAATAATAATTCATTGATGTTAATAACTTTTAGCGAAATAAGATGCAAATAACACGGACAGTTATACGGTGGGTTTTCTCAATTGTACTATTGAATATGATAGCGTTGTCTTCAGCCGTTGCAGCGAAAGATAACGTCATATTGCAATTAAAATGGAAACATCAATTTCAGTTTGCCGGTTTTTATGCCGCGCAAAGCCAAGGCTACTTTGCCGCCGAAGGCCTCGATGTTGAAATACGCGAAGTTGACTCAAACCGCACAGCATCTGATATTGTACTCAGTGGTGAGGCGCAATTTGGTATCTCCGATGCAGGCTTAGTATTAAGCCGCTTACAGGGGAAACCGGTAGTAGCGATAGCCGCGGTATTTCAGCATTCCCCCCTAGTACTGCTAGCACTTGAATCGTCTAAAATTATTAGCCCGCTCGAACTTAAAGATAAACGGGTAATGTTCCAAAAGAGCATTGATGATGCCGTGCTCATCGCGATGTTCATGGAAATGGGCTTAACCGAAGACCAATATAAGCATGTTCCCCATTCCTTTCAAAATGACGCCCTAATCAATGAAACAGATAAAATTGATGTCATGTCAGCCTATATTACTGATCAAACTTTTTATTATCAGCAACGAAAGATTTCAATCAACATTTTGTCACCAGCTAACTATGGCATCGATTTTTATGGTGATATGATTTTCGTCGAACAGCAGTACCTAATTGATAATAAAGAGCAAGTCGCTGCATTTCGTCGTGCAAGCATCAAAGGTTGGCAATACGCAATTGATCACCCGCAAAAAACCATCGACTGGATGTTAGACAATCTCACCATTGAAAAGTCCAGAGCGCAGCTATCTTTTGAAGCCCAAGGCACCATTAGGCTCATTAGCACTCAACTGGTTGAACTCGGCTATTTTAGCAATCAACGTTTAGAGCGTATTGCCAACATCTATAAACAACTCAAAATAGTTCCCGATGACGCTCAATTTGAAGGTATTCATTACAAGCAGTATTACTCCACAAACCCTTTGGACAAACGCTGGATTCAAATAGCAGGGTTCATTTTACTTGCACTATTAGCACTCGTTCCTATGCTTGGCATTATTAACCGAAAGTTAAAACAGCAAGTAGCCTTTCGCACACGCGAACTTGTACAGCTTAACCATTCGATGATTGGTCAGCTTAAAGTGATCGACCTGTATACTATTACTTGCTCAACCACGACTGACAATAAAATTACGGCAGTTTCAAGTGCATTTTGCACGCTTTTCGGTTATACCGAGCTAGAGATTATCGGTAATACGCCAGCGATGTTCCACCATCCAAACCTAGATGTAGAAATCATAAAACAACTCAAGCAAGCACTAAATAATAAACAGTGTTGGTCTGGCGAACTGCTCTACCAAAATAAGCAGGGACACGAGCTTTGGCTTGCTTGTGAAATTGAGCCACTGAAAAATGAGCAGGGAGAAATCACCGGGTTCACTTCAGTGTCCGTTGATATTACTGACAAGAAAAAAATAGAAAGTCTATCTTTAACAGACAGTTTAACGGGGCTCGCCAACCGTCGTCACCTCGATTCAGTTTTTGAAAAAGAGATGGCGCGCGCGCGCCGACATTGCACTAACCTGGCGATTGTGATGATTGATATCGATCATTTCAAGCGGGTTAATGACCATTATGGTCATGTCATTGGTGACAAGGTAATTAAGGACTTTGCTACCTTGCTTGAAACAAACATACGCAAAGATGATATAGCCGGTCGTTGGGGGGGTGAAGAATTTCTGTTAATTTTACCAAACACTGATCTTATGGGCGCGCAGTGCATAGCTAATGTGCTGAAAACTGCTTTTTCGCAATTTGACTTCTCTACTGATACCCACCAAAGTGGTTCCTTTGGCGTGGCGCAGTGGGCCGATGCAGAGTCCTTAGATTGCTTACTTGTACGAGCAGACAGAGCATTATATCAGGCAAAACAAAGTGGCCGTAATTGCATTGAATTGGCCTCGTAATAGCCGCATTGAAAACGCTTCATTGAAGCAATTCCAGTTATATTCTAATAACAAACAAGCCAACGAGGTGTGTTAGGAATTCCCGCTAAAATCATGCATTCTCATTCCTCACGGGTATATACAATGAATTGATTCTGCTATTTATTACTACCACTGTGATTTGTTAATCCTCACAGTTCTCAGTTTAATATTTGTTCGCCTGATTATACGT
>Ga0209395_1000735_pt1 | contig 47272 bp, 48 predicted proteins | sample GOMGulsemesocosm_3_FD_184635 | JGI IMG/M metagenome (GOLD analysis project Ga0209395, IMG submission 184635) | Methane-oxidizing microbial communities from mesocosms in the Gulf of Mexico - GOM9D Gulf of Mexico (SPAdes) (version 2) | ecosystem: Environmental > Aquatic > Marine > Cold seeps... | reverse complement strand
CCAGATTAAGACAAAGTGACATTACCCTTTTAAAAGAATTTTTCTTCACTTTAAAGATAGCCTATATTCTGTCTTTTAAACCGATATAAACCCTAAATAGCTTGCCGTATAAAATTAAAAACGGACTGTTATTTCAACCTTTCAAACCCTTTTACTGTCATCCTCGAGATAAAATCTATTACCTTGTAATCGGCCGCACCGGCGATATTAAACGTTTTTTTTTCGAGACTTTATTCAGAATATTTAGGTTTTCTAGCGTGGGGAAGAATGACACTAACCGCTCAAAGCGCCGCAAGTCCCGATGTGATAAATCCACCATTGGCATAACAGGCTTCTATATAAAGAATATGAGCTGGCATTAATTTTTCAATGTCACTCAATTCAACGTAATCGTTAAGGGATCCAACAAACATAAAAGATCCTTATTCAGGAGCTACTAATCATGAACTTATTCTGTCCAAGATAAGAGAGAGCCCCCTTTCAAAGGATCAACATTTTATACAATTCGAAGTATTTCTTGTTGTTAAAAGAGTAACAAAGCATGGGCCTGAATTCTGAAATAATCAGCGCCCTAGGCTTCCTTGTTTATTGGTAGAAGAGTGGTGACTTTAATAAGCTCTCATTAAATACAGGATCATGTTGGATCCATAATTTAGCCCCTGTTTTATCCAATATTTTATCCACTTTAGCAAAGGATTGAATTGTCATTTTTTTATCGTTAAAGATTGGCATGCCGTATTCATCTCTATTTTGTTGGAAATGATAAAGGTCACCACTTAGTAATATCGGTCCTGTTTTATCTAACTTAACAAACAAAGACTGATGTCCAGGGGAGTGTCCTGGTGTACTCAAAACAACTACAGAGCCATCGCCAAAAACATCATAGTCACCCTTTAATTCAATACGCTTAGCGTCTTTTAATTTATGATGATTTTCGATCAACATGCCATATTGAGCAGCATGCTCACTAAACGCCGTATCATATTCTACTTTTTGAACAATTAAGGTTGATTCAGCATAATCATTCGCATTCCCGCCATGATCCAAATGCAAATGGGAAGGCGAGAAAAAATCAATATCTGTGTTTTTCAAACCTAATGATAACAATTGGGATGATAAAGTCTTATTCACTTTAAGTATCATTTCCCCATTAAAATATTCAACGCCTTCTTGATACTTTATCAGTGCGTCATTTAATCCAGCATCCCATAATAAATAACCTTTCTCAGGGTGTTGAATAAGAAAACAAGGAGAAGGTAAATCCATCCGTGTACTTTTAGGAATATAAGGGTTAAAAATAGCAAGGTTATTCACCTGAACAAGACCACATTCAAGTGCGTAAAGCTTCAATTCAATCTGGCTAGGTTGCACCAATAGATCCATGCTTGCCTGCTCATTTAGAGACACCGCCGGTTGCGTATCATTACTTGCCAAAAGGGTATGGCTAAATATTAAGCTAGCTCCTACTAAGGAAATATATAAGCTTAAATTCCCAAACGAATTACGTAATTTCATGTTTTATCCTCGATTAAGTTTGAATCAGTATAAAACCCTTAATGCATGAAGAATAATGAAGTATAGTCACTCTAAAGTTGATAATTTGGAATGCTTTATGGATAAACTTACTCATTTTAAAACCTTCATCGCCATTGTCGAAAAAGGTAATTTAAAGAATGCTGCTGATTATTTAAACCTTACGCCATCTGCCGTTAGCAAGCACTTATCCAGTTTGGAAGGGATTTACAAAGCAGACCTCATCATCCGTGACTCAAAAAAAATACGCATCACTCATCAAGGCTCATGCTTTTATAAAAAATGTAAGAAGGTCATAGATTCGCTACTGGAAGCGGAAGCGATATTACAAACCACACATACTCTCTCTCCTTGCACCCTCAACATAACCCTGTCTCAGGTATTAGCACAAAGCCCTTTAATGAAAGCGCTTAAACTGTTTAGTCAAAAGTATCCTCATATCAAACTGCAAATTCTTGTCAGTAATAAAAATTTAGACCTCCTTAAAGACTCTATTGATTTTGCTTTTAGAGGAGGAAAATTAGCAGATTCACAAGTAAAGTATTTACCTATCACACACGCAAATTTGAGACTCGCGGCATCACCTGAGTTTGATATGGCGAATCACACGCGAGATCCAATACAGCTGATCAAAGATTCACTGATTATTCCCTCTTATATCAATCTGTCTGAGTTAAGAGGTTATTTGGCCAAAATTGGTATCCGCCAAGCGCTTGAGCTATTTAGTGCCTGCGATGATGCATTCGCTTATAAAAATGCCATAGTCGAAGGCATGGGAATCGGTGTGTTTTTAGATTTTTTTATTCAAGATGAAATTAATCAAAACCGCTTAGTCATACTTAATTCACCCTACTCGTTTAACTATAATCAACTTAATATTAATATGCTATTTCACAAGAATGTATCACTTCCTCCTCACCATGCCTTGTTCAAAGACTTCATTGAGCAGCACTTTAAACAGAACCCTTGGCATACGATTTAGACAGTTAGATTCTTATCTAAAAAATTGATCACCCTGGTAGCGTACTCATCCGGTTGAGCAGTATAAGCGTGAGTATGCTTGGCACCTTCAACCTGCCAAAAACACGTTTTTGTCATGTGTTTAAGCGTATCTAATAAGACCTTGCCATGTATTACTGGGGTAAATTCATCCGCGTCTCCATAAATTAGTAGCATGGGAGGCTTACCAACCAAGTGTTTGGCCGCATGGGTTGGTCGCATGCGCCTTTCTCCTGCAGGGTAAATAATACGAGAAACCTGTAAAGCGAGTTTCGGAATGGGATAAGGTCGCCAAAAATGTAACAAGGAAGGAAATGCTGACTCAATAATGGCGGCTTTAAAAGGGTGACCAGGGGTTGCCATTGCACACACTGTCATCGCGCCTCCTAAAGAAGCCCCTATCACACCAACAGGTAAATTGGGGAAATGAACTTGCAATGCGTTTCCACATGCAAGTACATCTAATGGGTATTCCATGTTGGCTGAGGCACTTTCACCAAACCCATTAAAGTCAAATACCATGACATGGTAACCTGCACCACGTAACAATTGGGCATGCCCGTACCTTAACCAAAAACCTTTTGCAGAAACGCCCATAGGGTGACATAAGAGTACACAACCTTTCTCTTCCTGCGTTAAAGATCTGGCTATCATGGCAGATATGTCTGACCCAGATTGGCTTTTAATCGACAACTTAGACCATTCAGATTGATTAACATCATCAGGCCAGCGCCAGGTTTTGTTAAATCGTCCAAAAAAAGGTTTTTTAAGCCATTTATAAAAAAGGTTCTTCATCTTTCTTCCCTTAACTGTCTATTTAAAGAATCCAATCAAATCTAACCTGGGTAAGTTAAACCGTTCGATAGGCCATTAGAAACAGTCTAAAGCTTGACCTTTTTAGCAACCATAGGCATAAATGACGAATTTAAGGGCATTCATGCCATACAACAAACAAGGTAAGGAGAAACAATGAAAGTAACGATTTTAATGGCTGATCGCTGCTCCTCCACCAGTGTTGCCGCTAGTATGGAATTTCTTGAAACTGCCAATGTGATTCACAACTATCTAATGAAGTCACAGCAAACAGAGGCGTCTAATAGTGTCCCACTATTTGAATTTGAAACGGCCTCGATGACAGGTCAAAGCATCATGAGTACGGGTGGCTTAAAACTAACACCGCAAAGGTCTATGCTGGATCTAAACCAAGACGAACTAAATGAAGCAAGACTTATCATAGTGCCCGGCTTTATGTTTAATATTCTGGCAGAGTTACCCAATTTAACGCCCATGAGTCACTGGTTAAAAGAACAACATGCTAAAGGTGTGTATATTGCCAACATTTGTACCGGTGCTTTTGTTAGTGCTCAAGCAGGGTTATTAGATAATAAAAGGGCCACTACCCATTGGCTTTTTAGCGATCAATTCATACGACATTTCCCCCAAGCTAAATTACAAGTTGAGCGGACGGTCACGGATGATGGCCTTATCATGTGTTCAGGTGGTTCAACCAGCAGTGCGGACTTACTATTACATCTCATTCGAAAGTTTGGCTCCCCTCAACTGGCCGCAGAATGCGCTAAAAAGCTTCTAGTCGACACAGGAAACCGAAGTCAGGTGCCCTATTCAAGTACGACATTTAAAAAAAACCACCAAGATCCTGATATTTTAAAAATTCAAATTCACATGGAAAAACAATTGAAGCACACCATCAATATGGAACTGTTGGCATCAGAATTTAGTTTAAGCAAACGTAACTTTATCCGCCGCTTTAAAGAAGCGACGCAACAAACGCCTATTCAGTATTTACAGAACCTAAGGTTAGAAAAAGCTAAACACCTACTTGAGAGCAGTCAGGAAGCATTTGAACAAATCACCTATCGGGTTGGACTACAGGACGCCAATAGCTTCCGGACGCTATTCAAACAAAGAGTCGGCTTGACACCAGGAGCCTATCGAAAGCAGTTTAGTTGGGTAAAGCCTGAAGAAAAAATAAAACTAAACGCGGGAACAAGGGCTAAATCAGGATAAAATGAATCCTTAGGCGAGCTTGATCTTTTTATTTACTCGAGTTTAAGGAGCGCTCTACTCACTTTGATTTTTTTAATAAATTGCCAATAACATCATATCTAATTGATTTATAAGAACTATATCTATACATTGTGTTCCAAAAGCAATGTCAGTGCTTTCGTATCAATTTCAATAAAAATATTTCACATAACAATAAGTTTTTACAATATGATATTTTTTATCATTTACAGTCTAATTTTTAATCTAGTCTTTATTTCACTGAGCTCAGGTAAATTATTCTTTAATATACCATTTTTTGTACAATCTCTTTGGCAAAGATAAAAAGCTCGCCTGACTATAAAATAAAAAGTGCAAGATTTTAGTAAAACTTACCATTATGTGAAATTACAAGTCTTTCCTCTCCGTTCAAAACCTGTACAATCGTTCAAGTATTGAGAAGGAAAGGTTAAACACAGCTTTCTTTTCTCGAATTAGTTAAGAGGCTTTTTAGTTAAAATCACTTAACAATCGCGCCGTTATAATAAAAAGAAACGGTATAAACGATTAAAATAATTAGAGTACTGTAGTTATGAATCAGGTTAACCAAGCTTATGATAATAAAGAGGGTAGTAAAGGCGGTTTCTTAGAACGTCTATTTAAACTTACTGCTCACAAAACCACCGCCAAAATTGAGATGATGGCAGGTCTAACCACCTTCGTTACCATGTCTTATATCATTGTTTTAAACCCCATTATCATGTCAAAAACAGGCATGCCTTTTGATGGTTTATTCCTAGCCACTTGTATCGGTGCTGCGATCGCAACCATTTTGATGGGTTTATATGCGAACTGGCCTGTTGGCCTTGCACCAGGTATGGGTCTTAATGCATTTTTCACCTTTTCTGTTGTTGGCTCTATGGGCTACAGCTGGGAGATTGCACTCGGTGCCGTATTTATAGCAGGTATGTTATTTGTACTCATGAGTGTGACGCGACTACGCGAATGGATGCTAGACAGTATTCCTATGAGCCTACGTCTTGCTATGACAGCAGGTGTTGGTTTGTTCTTAGGTTTCATTGGCCTACGCTTCACAGGTCTAATTGTACCTGATCCGAATAATGCCTTAGCTCTTGCTGACCTTACACACTTCGGTTTTGGTAAATTTGGTCCAGAAGCACCGGCTCTTGGCCTATTAAGCTTCTTCTTAATTGCAGTACTTAGCTACCGTAAAGTATTTGGTGCCGTTATTCTTGGCATTGGTATCACCACCTTAGTTGCTTTCCTTATGACTTGGGTTCTTCCAACTGACTTCTTTGTTGTTGCTGAAGAAGCTAAATCATGGGCACCAGCGTCAGGATTTGTCTCTTACGGCGGTATGATGGCTATGCCTGATTTCGCAGCCATTGAGCCGATTTTATGGAAAGCTGATGTAATGGGTGCGCTTGAAGTCGCTATGATCCCTGTTATCATCACCTTCCTTTTCGTTAACATCTTCGATACTGCCGGTACCCTTATGGGTGTTGCCGAGCGTGCTAATCTTCAAGACAAAGATGGTAACATTGAAGGCTTGAGCAAATCGTTGAAAGCTGACTCTATCTCTTCTGTTTTGGGTACTGCGTTTGGTTGCCCACCAGTAACCTCTTATGCAGAGTCTGCTGCAGGTGTTGCTGTTGGTGGTCGAACAGGTTTAACCGCGATTACGATTGGCGTATTGTTCTTGCTAGGTATGTTCTTCCTACCATTAGCGAAAATGCTACCCGCTTTCGCTGTTGATGGTGCTTTGATCTATGTTGCCATGTTGATGATGAGCTCTTTGAAGAAAATCGACTGGGAAGATCTGACTGAATACGCACCTGCTGTTGTAACAACAGTCATGATGGCATTCACCTTCTCAATCGCAAATGGTATTGCTATTGGCTTCCTAACTTACACTGTCCTTAAAGTAGGTAGTGGTAAAACGAGTGAAGTATCCGCCGGTGTATGGGCATTAAGTGCCCTATTCGTTGCTAAGTTCATCTTCTTGAACTAACAGATAGCATGATACAAAAAAGGGCCTTCATTGAAGGCCCTTTTTTAGTCTTAATAGTCCAGCTTTATAGACACTCTATCCACTTACCTAGGATAGCAAGAAAGCAGATAATCGCTGATACTCTTGAAGAGCAAACCTATCTGCTGCAATGTCCAATCCACCTACCTTTATTGACCGCCAAAACACTTCATCTGCCTCAATCGCTTGGATCTCTCCTTGCCAGCTTGAGATAATATAATAATGAATTAGCTGCAGTTCCGTCGTCGGGTGATATAAGGAACAAAGATAAGTACTCGATAACGGCTCAACCTTGAGCTCTTCTCCTATCTCGCGGTACAGGGCCTCTTCCTGAGATTCACCCATTTCAATGTGCCCCCCTGGAATCGTAATTAAACCAGGATCAGAGCTTTTAGTTAGAGAACGCCTCTCAAGCAGTACTTGATCTCTCTTAATTAAAAGAAACGAAACACAAGGATGTACTTTCATACCAGATAGCCTCTCTTATACCTTTAATGACACCCATCTCATTAGCCTTTCACCACTGTCAAGGTGGCCAAAACAGTAACGAGTCACACGATTACGGGCTATGTATAACAGAGAATTCATGAAATATTTGTCATTTTAAGTCGATATATTTGTATTAATGACTAAAACATTATGTAGATTGTTTTTTTAACAAGCAGACAGACAAACCTAATGTTGCCAGCTCACCGATCAAATATAACCAGATTATGGGGTTAGCGTCCCCATCAATTAAAATACCCAGACTTCTACCTAACGCCATATTTCCCATAATCAAGATAACAAAAATCAAACCCAGTTTTTGATATAGGTCTTTAATCGAAAAGTAATACAGTAATAAAGCAACCGCTAGACTCATACCGCCATAGGTTGCTCTGACATCAATAATGGCAGAAGGCGTATTTAAAGAAGAGCCTGTTACCCAATAGAGCATGGTTTCGGGTATAAAGATAAACACCAAACCATAGAGTCCAAAAAACACAGCATTTAAACGAATAATCCATTGTGACAAAGTCATTTTTTTCCTTTATAAAAAATGTATTTAATACAAAACACGTACAATCAAACTAACAGACAGTGCAAACAAAATTAATCTTACCAAGATATCAAACCTTGCTTGCTGCACCCTTAATAACAGTTTTTTACCCAACAAGGTTCCTAAATAGCTTGCCAGTAACAAGATGATAATACTCGGAATATCTCCTAGCACGACCAAAGAAGCACTCATAAAAATGCCCACTTTAATGATATTTAAGGGTAAAGCGCTAGCCGCCATACTCGCAACAAACATCTCTTTGGGCATATTAATCTGCTTAAACACCATTGCTTTTATCAGGCTCCCGGTTCCCACTGCGCCTGAAATAAAGCCGTAAATAAAACCTGATATAACAAGCATTACATCATTTACCTTCATTCGTGGCATGCGCTTAAAAACATCTAAACACAGATAACTAAGGGACATAATCCCTAAACCAAGAGTGAGCCAAGAGGTATCCATAAATAACAAACAATAGGCACCGATAAAAACACCGGGTACAGCCAATACGCTTAATTTAAGTACGAGTGGCCAATTAATATGGGAACGAAAATGATAAGTTTTTAGACTGGTATTATAAAAGTAGAAAAAAGTGGTCATGGCGATACTCCACTTAATATCAAAAATCAGAGAAGACGCGCTGATTAATATTAATGCGGAACCAAAACCAGCAATCGCAGAGACAGTCGCTGCAACGAAAGCAATCATAAATAAAACAAAGAGCATTAAGTCCCTTACCCCTCTACTTGTTAAACCCTAAATCAGAGCGAACTTTAACATAAGAAGCACACAGTCTATCCGAAATAATAAAGTGTAATTTTGCTAGTGAAAGCTGATTTTATGACTTATATCAGCGGCTTTAATAGGCAAACTGATAGCCTCTTTAATATAAAATTTATGACGAATAGGTAACAGTAATGAATACAAAAAAGGTGGATATTGCCATAGTCGGCGCAGGACCCGCTGGTTTAAGTTTTGCCCTTAGCCTTGCTAAATCAGGGCTTAAGATAGCCCTGTTAGAGCAGCAAACTTTGGCGCAAATTTCACAACCTAAGTTTGATGGTCGTGACATTGCTATGACCCACCTTTCTAAAACGATTCTAACGGAGCTTGGGGTCTGGCAAAACATTCCCATCGATGTGATACATACCATTAAAGAAGCTAAGGTAATCAATGGTAATTCACTGAACAAACCGAGCTCAATACTACATTTTGATCGCTCTGATGACCCGACTGCTCCCTTAGGTTATTTGCTTGCTAACCATCAAATTAGACATGCCTTATATCACCAGCTTTGCACGCATGAAAATATAGAGCTCCTATGTGAACAAACAGTGAAAGCGATTAGGCTTGATGATGATGCAGCCTTTATTGAAACAGACCAATTAAGCATTGAGACTAATTTACTTGTCTCCTCAGATAGCCGCTTTTCCAGCAGTCGCCGAATGATGGGGTTAAGCGCTAAAATGAAAGACTTTGGCAAGGTCATGATAGTCTGCAATATGAGCCATAAAAAAAACCATCATAATACCGCTCAAGAATGTTTCAAATATGACAAAACTTGTGCCATTTTACCCCTAGGTGAGGGCTTTTCGTCTATTGTAATTACAGTCAACGCCAGTGAATCAAAGCGTTTATTAGCACTTGATGATGGTACCTTTAATCGTGAAGCTCAGCTCATGTTAGAGAGCAAATTAGGTGAAATGAGCCTTATTAGCCAACGCACGGCTTACCCACTTATTGGCGTCATGTCAGACCGATTTATTGCACAGCGCTTTGCACTCATTGGCGATGCGGCTGTCGGCATGCACCCAGTCACAGCCCATGGTTTTAACTTAGGCTTACGCTCTGCAGATACCCTAGCCCAACTTATTTTAAAATCACACATGCAAGGCAAAGAGATCGCTTCCCAATGGCTGTTACACCAATATGAAGCGAGGCATAAACTGTTAAGTAAACCCTTATATGATGCCACCAATGCGATTGTAAGCCTCTATACCAACCCAGCGCCTCTCGCGAAAATACTTAGAAAGACAGGCATAAAAGTGGGCAATAAGCTATTACCGTTTAAGAAGTTAGTAACTCATAGACTCACTCAAATTCGTTAACAGAGTAAGCTGAAAAATAAAAGAGAACTTAAGGGGAAGCTTCATTGAAAAATGAGGCTTTTTTGATAATTTCTCGCGTTAGCCAACTAAAACATAAAATACCAAACAAATTAGCCAGATAATCGAACATATCCAATGAACGTATTTCAATAAAATGCTGGCTTAGCTCCTCTAGGGTAACAAACACTAATACAGCTAACGCTCCCCAATAAATAGACCCCAGTTTAAAGCTAACCAAACGCCCTTTAAGTGCCAGGTTTGCCATTAGCGTTAAACAGCCAAAGACCATGATATGCCCTAATTTATCGCCAAAAGGAATGCTTCTGGTCATTTCAAACAGGAACATATCCTGCCCTGTGTTTGCCATAAAAATGACCCATAAAATAAAGATGAAAAATGCGAAGGCGGTACTTAAGAATAATCGTTGCATATTAGCGGCTGGCACATCTATCTATAAAAAGTGATTATAAGACTATACCTAGAAACACTGTTCGTCTATTTTTGCGACACTATTTGATACTGCCAAAATAAATGCCAACGTGTAATTTAGCGGTCATTAGCAATGGGTTAGGCAAGGGACACTGCTTTCTATCTGAGCGATTAACCAATTTTCGAATATTTGTTCAAGGGGATTATTGACCTTATTTTGACTAAGTAAAATATACCTATGCCCTGATTCAACAAACTGAAATGGCGCTATCAACTGACCACGTAATAATTCATCCTGCACCAAAGGATAAGAGCCAATCGCCATGCCTAAACCATCCTGTGCAGCCTGCAGACAAAAATAAAAATGGGCGAGATGATAAGCGTGTTGAAACTGACTCTTGGCATGACATTCCGCTATTTTTCGGACTTCTTCAACATTTTTAGTACCCTGATTTTTCAACCAATCAGACCAAGCTTGCGGTCTGGTTTGTGAGTGTAATAACCGCACCTTGCTAAGATCCTGTTGAATAGATTGCCAATATTCAGGTGAACACACTGGCCCCACCCACTCAGTCACAAGCGGTGTAACCTGATAATCCTCTTGTAATTCAAAGTCATCCCGTCTAATCGCCATAGACAAGCCATTTTCGCCTAAATTAACCGCACCTCCCGCAGTTGAAAGCCGAACATCCACTTGCTGTTCACTATTAAAAGCCGACAACCTAGGCATTAACCAACGCATGGTTAGGGTTGGCTCACAGCTCACATCAAGATGATTCGTACCTAATTTAGACAAGGCACTCATTCCCTCATTTAAAGCGCCAAAAGCCCGAGTGGTATACTGCTTGAGTAATTCCCCTTCTACCGTTAAGAACACATGGCGGCCTTCACGGTAAAACAAAGGTTGCGCCAGATAGCTCTCTAATTGTTTTATCTGCTTACTGACAGCCCCATGGGTAATATTTAGCTTTATAGCTGCGTCACTGTAACTCTTAGATGAGGCGGCAATATGAAAAACGTGAAAGGCTTTTAAATGTCTCATTTGTGAATTTTTCTCACACTTATAAAGATAATAATTCGATTATAGTCAGCCACTCCAAGCGCTACAATGGCCGCTATCATGTTACAACAAAAATCATAAATTCGTGAAAGGTCATTGTTTATGGAAATACTCAGTCTTGCCCTCTTAGGTATCTTAATCGTTATCAGTCCAGGGGCTGATTTTGTACTGGTACTTAAAAACAGTCTCAATCAAGGTCGTAAAGCTGGCATTTATACCGCTCTGGGAATTAGCATGGCTATCTGTATCCATATCGCCTATTCCATGCTAGGTATCAGTTACATTATCTCACAGTATCAGTGGTTATATGATGTCATTCGTTACGCAGGTTCAGGCTATTTAATCTATTTAGGTCTGAAGGGATTAATGAGTTCAACAGCCCAAATTGATTCTTTAGAAGCCAGCAAAGAAACCATTAAGGCCAGTAAATACTTTTCCCAAGGTTTTTTATGTAATGCGTTAAACCCTAAAACAATGCTGTTCTTCTTGAGCATCTTTAGTCAGGTCATCCAGCCTGAGCAAACAGATCAGTCATTGGCTCTAATTTACGGCATATATATGATATTGCTTCATGGAATATGGTTTAGTTTGGTTGCATTGCTGTTTACAGCGAAGGGGTTACAGGCACGATTAATCTCAATGAAAAAGCCGCTTAATCAAGCATGTGGTGCAGGTTTGTTAGGATTTGGCGCTCTTTTAGCCTTAAAACCCTAGTCTCATTAAGTCGTAGCGCTATAGATGAGAGGAAGGGAATAGCAACTAAGTGAGGTAAAAAAGAGTCTAGCAAAAAGGGAGTAGTTAGGCTCTTATATCTATAATAGTACCGAGTGTTTCATCACTGGCTTCTAATGCTTTAGCAGACGCTTCAAACTGACGTCTTGCTTCTTGCTCTTTGATAAGTGATTGATTTAGATCTTGTGTCGCTTGTATTGGACGCTCAGTATCCGGACTTTTTGCACTTGAAGCCGCCACATCACGTGCCGCATTCGACATCTGTTTTTCTGCTTTTTCTATCCCCACCAAACTTGTTTGGTAAGCACTAATGGGTCTATCAACTTGCATATAAACCTCCTCGACAACTCCCTATAAGGAGCTCAGATCTGTTGTTTATTGGAACAGATGAACTCGTTTCTAGCAAGCAAAGCTGAAAAGTGTTTTTTTGTTTGTGGATGTTAGCCAGCTTAAAATAAGCAACTACACTTAAATATTAGTCAACAAGTTCCCTTTTATACATGCTCAATGGACTGATATATGAAAAAACCCGATACTCCTGCCACAGAAGAAGCCAGACTTAATACTCTTCGGGCGTTAAACATTCTAGATACCTTACCAGAAGAGCGATTTGATAGGGTGACAAGGATGGCCAAAAGGCTATTTCATGTGCCCATTGCCTTAGTCAGTTTAGTTGACGAAAATCGCCAATGGTTCAAATCCAATGACGGTTTAACCGTGACAGAAACACCACGTGATATATCCTTCTGTGGCCATGCCATACTCGGTGAGAGTACCTTTTATATTAATGATACCCTTGAAGACGAACGCTTTTGTGACAACCCTCTCGTGACTGGAGAACCCAATATTCGTTTTTATGCAGGCCATCCACTCACCGCCGCAAACGGCGAAAAAATTGGCACCTTATGCATTATTGATAGAGAGCCAAAAAAGCTCAATTCAGATGATTTTACCGCCCTTTCAGACCTCGCCCATACGGTAGAGCAAGAGCTTTGTGCCATTCAACTTTCCACTATGGATGAATTAACAAACTTATCAAACCGTCGCGGTTTTACTCTGGTTGCTAATCACTATCTAAACTTTAATAAAAAGCAAAACACACCAACCACCCTGGTTTATTTTGACTTAAACCGTTTTAAAGAAATTAATGATAAATTCGGGCACAGTGAGGGCGACAATGCACTGCAACTCTTTGCCAGTGTGATGAAATCGAGCTTTAGAAGCTTTGATCTGCTAGCCCGCATAGGGGGCGATGAATTTGTAGCCTTATTTTTCAACTCAGATCTAAAAATTGCAGATGATATGATCAAACGTCTTTCTGTCAATTTACAAAAGGTACATTCATCACTAGAGCTAGAATATCAGGTGGGATTTTCGTACGGGTTAGTTGAGTGTAACAGCCTAATGCTAAGCTCAATTGAAAGTTATATCCAACAAGCTGATAACAAGATGTATGAAAACAAAATGTTTGAAAAAAAACAGATGTCTTCAAATAACACAGATTAGGGTGCTCAACCCTAATCACATGGCATCACACAAATTCGGCGTTGTGACATAGAGCAGCCATAGTCTTATGCAATAAACTATGGCGCCAAGCCACTTTACTTTGATCTTTATCGTAACCACCGCCAATCACACTGGCTAGAGGAATATTTCGTTTCAGGCATTCCCCAATCAGATAGTGATCTCTTTGCACAATCCCCTCATCAGTTAAATTCAAATAGCCTAATCTATCCTCTTTATGAACATCGACTCCCGCATCATAAAAAACAAAGTCAGGGCTTATTTCATCTAATAACGCAGGTAAATCACGCTCTAAAATCATCAAATAGCCAGCATCATCACAGCCTTTAGGAATTTGTATATTAATCCCCGCGGCTTGCTTTATTGCAGGATAGTTTTCTTCACAGTGCCAAGACACAGTCTCAATTTGATCATATGAAGCACACATAGATGCCGTCCCATCCCCCTGGTGTACATCACAGTCTAAAACCAGTACTTTTTTTGCCTTACCACTTTCAATCAAATGAATCGCAGCGACCGCTTGATCATTAAAAATACAAAAGCCAGTTCCATAGTCCTTATGCGCATGATGAGTACCACCAGCAAGGTGGGCTGCCATACCATATTTAAGTGCTAAATCCGCCGTTAATAAGGTGCCCGAAACAGCCCTCAAGGTACGCTCCACCAGCCAATCAGACCAAGGTAGACCAATCTCACGCATGGCTTTATCATTCATTTCCCCACGCACAAAAGCCTGCACATAATCAGCAGCATGTGCCCGCATCAAGGTGGTTAATGATAAAGGAGAAGGAACAAATAAATTTTGCTCTGTCAGTACACCTGAACGCCTCAGCTCCTCTTCTAACAGGGCAAACTTTTGCATAGGAAAGCGATGACCAGCAGGAAAAGGAATCGAATAATGCGGGTGGTAAACAAGGGGTAAAAAGGACATGGATTATCTTATTCTTCTTTCATTCAGAACATTTTCAAATACAGGCCTAGCATCTAGGATGCTGAAGACCTGTTTCAATTACTGTTTGGATACTCATTTTGATAACAAGGTCATGAGTTCGTTTTAGCTGCCTCATTTAAAGACTCATCATCACTCACATCGGATTGTAAAACAGCGGCCAGCGCATCATAGTTTTCTTGGGCTTGAGAGCGATATTTTTTCTCATCTTCATGGAAACTTCCCATCGCCAATACATTATGTTCATCATGTTCTTTAAATAAAGAAGCCGCATTCTTGGCTTCTTGTGCAGAAAGGCCTAAGCTCTCTAACGCCTGCTCACCCAAGTTAAGAGCAGAATGAAAGGTCTCTCTGACAATTTTATCAGCCCCAGCCATTTTTAAATCATGAACTTCGATACGTCCAATCGCCCTCACAAAAATCTTAAGGTGAGGGTAATGTTTACGAGCATGACTGACAATTTCCATCGCCTTTTCATGCTCGTCAACGGCCACCACCAACAGCTTAGCGGTGTCTGCACCCGCAGAATGCAATAAATCACCTCTGGATGCATCACCATAAAAGACCTTAGTACCAAAGGAGCGTAACAATTCAACCTGTCCAGCATCATGCTCCAAGACAGTAACCTGATAGCCTTTCATTGATAACAGCCTAGCGACTATCTGACCAAATCGCCCCATACCCGCTAAAATAACAGGGGTATCACCATCATCAATTTCATCCGCTTCCTGTGCCTTACAGCCTTTTTTCACGAACAAAGGTTCAATCACCTTGTCATGTAGAATCATCAGAATTGGGGTAGCAGCCATTGACAATGCAACGACCACGACCAAAGGGTCAATAATATCGCTGCTTAAAATTGCGTGCTGGCCCGCAAACGAAAACAACACGAAACAAAATTCACCGGCTTGAGACAGGGCAAAGGTAAAGTACCAACCGCTACCGCCTTTCAGTTTAAAAATCCGAGACAGAACGAAAAGCACTAATACCTTACAACTCATTAGTAATAGAACCAGCGCCCCTATTTTTAACGGCTCAGCGACTAAAATGGAGAAGTTAATGCTGGCGCCGACCGAGATAAAGAACAAACCCAAAAATAGTCCTTTAAAGGGGGCTATTTCGGCTTCTAGTTCATGGCGATATTCACTTTCTGCCAAAACAACACCGGCGATAAAGGTTCCTAGTGCCGCTGAAACACCGATACTGTCCATTAACAAGGCAATGCCAATAACTAAAAATAGAGCCGTTGCGGTGAAAATCTCCCGCATTTTTGTCTCTGCAATAATGCGGAACAAGGGCCTTAATAGGTATTTTCCCGCTAGGATAATGGCCCCAATGACAGCAAACAATTGTGCTGCATGTTCCCAACCCGTTAGTTGGTTTGAATAATCAAATACATCAGGAGGTGTTAATGCTAACAAAGGCATAAAAGCCAACATGGGAATGACCGCAATATCTTGAAACAGCAATACGGCAAAGGAAGACTGACCCAGTTGAGATTTCATCAGACCATTTTCATTTAACAACTGTAATACAATGGCGGTGGAAGAAAGCGATAAAATCATGCCGATCACGAGAGCCGTTTGCCAAGGTAAAGAAAAGGCCATAGCAACTAAGGTCATTAAACCTGCGCTCAACACGACTTGGGCTCCCCCTAGCCCAACAATCAATACCCTAAGTCGCCACAGGATGGCAGGCTGTAATTCCAACCCCACAAGAAAGAGCATCATCACCACACCGAATTCGGCAAAGTGCATCACATCATTAACATCATCTGCCACTATTCCCAAAACATAGGGACCTATGATGGCACCCGCAATTAAATAACCTAATACCGAACCTAAGCCCAAGCGTTTAGCAATAGGGACAGTCACGACAGCTGCCCCTAAGAAGACAAATGCCTGCTCCATTAAACCACCTGCCATGCGTACCGCCTTTAGTCTTGAAAATTTGAGGTTAAAATCTAATTAGTAGATCTTATATCAGAAAAGCCACTCTATAAAAACAAGGGAAGATTGACCAGCTAAGAGTCGGAAACTTTCTATTTCCAAACACCCTTTAATCTTCATGACTCATAACATATGCATAAAACACCCGCTTTCTACTAAGCAGATTCTGCATACTCTTTCGATATTAATCGATAAAAACCGTTAATTATCCGTTAACAATCACGCTATATGCTTATCGCGCATTAGAAACAGCCTATAAAACAAAGTGATAGCCAGATAAATCAGGTATAAACCAATACTATTATGACTAATTTTATAGCTTAAAAAGAAAAGTAGAACAAAAAAGTATCTATATTGGATATTTATGTATTAGAGAGTCAATTTTTACTCATCTATAGTTAATCTCACTTGGTAAACAAACACCAAGATTAGGAAAACTATAAAAACAAAACACTCCAATCAGGGATAAACCTATGAAGACCCTATCTAAAAAAGTACTTGCTGGCGCAGTAACTCTAGCCACTGCAATGACGACCGCAAACCTTTATGCTCAAACAGAAATCACTGTGGCAACTGTAAATAATGGTCACATGATTGCAATGCAAAAACTCACTCCGGTATTTGAAGAGGCTCACCCTGATATTAAAGTGAAATGGGTAACCCTTGAAGAAGGTGTTCTTCGCCAAAACGTCACCCAAGATATCGCCAACAAGAGTGGCCTTTACGATGTCATGACCATAGGTATGTACGAAGCGCCTATTTGGGGTCAACGTAACTGGCTACAACCGATTGATACCAGTGGTAACTACGATGTTGAAGACATACTTCCTTCTATCCGTGGCGGGCTTTCTTATAACAATACCCTTTATGCAGCGCCATTCTATGGTGAAAGCTCCATGGTCATGTACCGTAAAGATCTTGTGAAAGCGGCAGGAATGGAAATTAACGACAGAGACAGCTGGGACCACATTCGAGATGTCGCTGCTGCCGTTCACAACCCAGACCAAGGTGTTTATGGCATGTGCCTACGCGGTAAAGCAGGTTGGGGTGACAATATGGCTTTCATGTCTACCATGGCGAACTCTTTTGGCGCACGCTGGTTTGATGAAGACTGGAAACCACAACTGGAAACAGCAGAGTGGAAAAGCGCGGTTAATTTCTACGTTGATCTCTTAAACAAATATGGCCCTCCAGGTGCCAGCAGCAACAGTTTTAATGAAAACCTAGCGTTATTTAACCAGGGAAAATGTGGAATGTGGATAGATGCCACGATAGCGGCCTCTTTTGTCACAGATCCTTCTCAAAGTACCGTGGCAGATAAAGTTGGCTTTGCTCAATCCCCTATTAAAGCGACCGATAAAGGTGCTAACTGGCTTTGGGCTTGGTCTTTAGCCATTCCTGCTGCAACTAAAAATGCGGATGCGGCACAAACCTTCATCCGTTGGGCAACATCTAAAGAGTACATTCAACTAGTGGGTGAAACTAACGGTTGGGCATCAGTACCAACAGGTACTCGTACCAGTACTTATGAAAACCCTAAATTCCTTAACGCTGCAGTATTTGCTGAAGCAGAATTAAAAGCGATTAATTCAGCTAACCCGGCTGACAGTACGTTAAAACCGTCGCCTTATGTGGGTGTTCAATTTGCGGCAATTCCTGAGTTCCAAGCCATTGGAACGACTACAGGGCAAATGGTTTCTGGTGCACTTGCAGGCAGTATGACTGTCGAGCAAGCACTTAAATCAGCAAATCACTCTGCCAACCGACAAATGCGTCAAGCAGGTTACTACTAACCATAAAAAAAGCAGGGAGCCTTTCTCCCTGCTTTTTTATTTTGCTTGTTTTAGTTCTACCCGTTAGCAGACGACTTTCAAATATATAATAAGAGACACACTCCATGAAGCGTTCAATAACTCGCTTATTAATGGCACCCTCTGTCATTCTCCTCTTAGTCTGGATGATAGTACCTCTGTCCATGACTATTTATTTTTCAACCATCCGTTTTAACCTGCTCTACCCAGGTCAAAATAATTTTGTGGGATGGATGAACTTTGAATTCTTTATGACAGATCCAGGCTTTCTGCCTGCGGTTTCAAACACCTTAATCCTCTTACTCTCTGTATTAATGATTACCGTGGTTCTTGGGGTCGCCTTATCAGCCTTAATCGACAAGCCCTTTTTTGGACAAGGCATGGTCAGGGTCTTACTTATTTCACCTTTTTTCATCATGCCAACGGTTAATGCCCTTATTTGGAAAAATATGATGATGAACCCTGTCTACGGGGTATTTGCCTGGATCTCTCAGTCCTTAGGCTTAGAACCGATAGATTGGCTTTCAGACTTTCCCCTTATGTCTGTCATTATCATGGTGAGTTGGCAGTGGTTACCCTTTGCGATTCTGGTTTTTGTTACTGCTCTTCAGTCTCAAGACACAGAGCAAAAAGAAGCGGCTCAAATGGATGGCGCTACAGGCTGGCATATATTTCGTTACCTAACCATCCCTCATCTATCTCGCCCTATTGCCGTCGTTGTCATGATAGAAACCATTTTCTTACTCGCCGTTTTTGCCGAAATTTTTGTCTCTACCGGCGGTGGCCCAGGTTACGACAGTACCAATCTGGCCTACTTAATATATAACCAAGCATTGCTTCAATATGACGTGGGTGTGGCTTCCGCAGGTGGATTATTTGCCGTACTTCTCGCCAACATTGTGGCTTTCTTTCTAATTCGTGCCGTCGGCAAGAACTTAACGGTGTAAATGATTATGATGAATCTAAATCAGCAACGTAAATTTAAAACCTTTGTAACAGGCTCTTTTGCTTGGCTAATCGCCCTGTTGCTTTTTTTCCCTATTTTTTGGATGTTTATCACCTCCTTTAAAACGGAGTTACAGGCAATCTCCATACCGCCGTCATTATTCTTTGAACCGACTCTGGATAACTTTGCCATAGTGCAAGAGCGTAGTGACTACCTAAAGCACGCATTCAACTCAGTCGTAACCTCATTTGGTTCAACCTTCATCGCGCTTATTATTGGGGTTCCAGCAGCTTATGCCATGGCCTTTAATCCCACCCGTAAAACGAAAGACATCTTACTTTGGATGCTCTCTACCAAGATGCTACCCGCAGTAGGGGTATTAGTACCTATCTATATATTAAGCCGTGATTTCGGTCTTTTAGATTCGCGTACAGCTCTGGTAATCATTTTTACCCTGATGAACCTGCCCATTATTATTTGGATGCTATTTTCCTACTTTAAAGATCTACCAAAAGAAATTTTAGAAGCCGCTCGTATGGATGGCGCAACACCTTGGGATGAAATTGTTAAAGTCGTTTTACCGCTATCGATTGGAGGCATTTCGTCGACCGCTCTACTATCCATCATCCTTTGTTGGAACGAAGCATTTTGGTCACTCAACTTAACCGCCTCAGAAGCTGCGCCATTAACCGCCATGATTGCATCCTATTCAAGCCCTGAAGGTTTGTTCTGGGCCAAGCTATCTGCAGCTTCTACCCTTGCCTGCGCTCCGATCGTTGTTTTCGGTTGGTTCTGTCAAAAACAACTTGTCCAAGGCCTTACTTTTGGCGCCGTAAAATAATTATTAGGATTTTATATCATGAGTTATCTATCTATTAACGAATTACAAAAACATTATGACAGCTACCATGCATTACGCGGCATCAACCTTTCTATTACCGAAGGCGAGTTTGTTGTCTTTGTTGGGCCATCAGGCTGTGGTAAGTCCACCCTACTTAGAACCATTGCAGGCTTGGAATCAAGTTCGGGCGGTACGATTACGTTAGACAATAGAGATATTACTGAGCTTGCTTCCTCTAAACGTGATCTGGCTATGGTATTTCAATCTTATGCCTTGTACCCCCATATGACAGTGGCCGATAACCTGTCTTTTGCCCTGAGATTAGCCAAGGTACCTGATAGTGAGATTGCGGAAAAAGTCCGCAGTGTGTCCACCTCATTACAACTAGACCCCTTACTCGAGCGTAAACCGAAAGAGTTGTCCGGCGGCCAACGTCAACGTGTTGCCATTGGTCGTGCGATTGTACGTCAACCTAAAGTCTTTTTGTTTGATGAACCCTTATCTAACCTAGATGCCGCATTACGAGTACAAATGCGCTTAGAGCTGGCTCGCCTGCATAAAAAGTTAGGCACCACCATGATTTATGTTACCCATGATCAGGTTGAGGCCATGACGCTAGCGGATAGAGTTGTCATCTTAAATGCAGGCCAAATTGAACAGGTTGGTACCCCATTAGAACTTTATCGTAAACCCAATAGTCGTTTTGTTGCTGAGTTCATCGGCACACCCAAAATGAACCTACTGCAAGTAAATGACATAATACGTAAAGACGCTGAGCTCATTTTGGACATAGGCATGGGAGAGGTTAACTTCCCTACAAATCGTATCAATGGCCCAGTGCCCAGCTCTATTATTTTGGGTATTCGCCCTGAACATATGACACTGGTAGAAAGTGATGGTGACATAAAAGGCCGAGTGGAGTTGGTAGAGCATTTGGGATCAGAAGCTTATGCCCATATCCAACTAGAAAGCCAGCAGACAATCATTATTAAAGCCGCTGCCAGAAGTAATATTCAAGACGGTCAACTGGTACAAATGAACATTGATCTTGATGAGGTCATCCTCTTTAACGAAAGTGACCGCGTTATATCAAAGCTCGTTGAGGAAGTTGAACATGTCTAACTTCCTTAAAGCCAGAAAAAGTGCGGAACAACTTATCACCCAAGAATACGATAAGAGCACAATCACACCAGGTGTTATGCACCTAGGTGTGGGTGCTTTTCATCGTGCTCACCAAGCAGTCTATTTTGATCGAGTTTTAGCATTCAACGAAGGCCAAAACTGGGGCATTATTGGGGTAAACATACGTCCCCAAGATAGCCAAGGCTTTGCACAACTTTCTGCTCAAAGTGGCGAATATATTCTTAAAACCATGTCCTCTAAGGGCACAACAGATTACCAGCACATTCGCTCTATCAGCCAACTTATTGATGGTGCTATTGAGCCTAAAACGGTTGATCAATTGATGGCCGATGAGCAAATACAACTCATCACCACCACAGTAACAGAAGGGGGATATTACCTAGATGAGAATCAAAAATTAATGCTTGATCACTCATCAATCAAAGGGGATATCGAAGGCGCTAGAAACACTCTTTATGCTTTTTTATATGAAGGGCTAAAAAAACGCAGTGAGACCTCTCACGCAAAAATCACCTTATTATGCTGTGACAATTTACGCCATAACGGCAAGTTACTCAAAACCGGATTATTACAGTTTCTAGAGGCTAAAGGTGACTATGCCCTTCTTTCGTGGGTATTGAACAATGCTTCTTTCCCCTCTTCCATGGTGGATAGAATCACCCCTAAACCTAGTCAGACTCACCTTGATGATGTGCAAACTCGATTTGAGTTAGATGATCAAATGACTGTGATGGCTGAAGATTTTATTCAGTGGGTGGTAGAAGATGACTTTGCAGGCGAAAAGCCGCCGCTAGACTTGGTCGGAGTAGAGTTCACTAACGATGTCACACCCTATGAAGAGGCCAAAATCCGCATACTTAACGCAGGCCATACTTGTGTCGCCTATCAAGCAGCACTTAAAACTTTAACCTATTTTGACCAAGCTATGGAGGATGTGGAGCTAAGCCAATTCTTTACTGATTTTATTCAAAAAGAAGCGATTCCTGCCCTTGGAGAATCTGTGGTGGACTTAAGCTCATATGCCAACATCATAGCGACACGTTTTAGCAATGCCAATATTGGCGATACGGTAGAACGTATTTGTACCGATGGTTACGCTAAGTTTCCTATTTTTGTTTACCCGACCCTTGAAGGTATTTACAAATTAGGTGGCATCCCCAATACAACACTTGCAGCCATTGCTAGCTGGTTTGTCTTTATTCAGAAAATTGATCAAGGCACGTTAGATATTAATTACCACGAGCCTAATAAAGTTAAATTAACCCCTTTTAGCCATGATGATAAAGGTATTAATGCTTTTGTTACCGATACCTACCTTTGGAAAAACCTGCCACAGCGTTACCCAGAGTTTGTCACTCATTTAAAAGCAGCAATCCATCAAGCAGCACTCAAACATATTAAATAAGCATGCGAACATTTTAAAGGAAGATAGATATGACATTAAATAATCAGAACCTAAGCAATAAGGTCGCTTTGGTCACGGGTTCCGCTGGCGGCATAGGACTTGCCATAGCACAAACCTACTTGGTTAACGGAGCCAAGGTCATACTGACAGACTATGCACAAGAAACACCAGAAGCCCTACTCGGACTGTTAGCCGATTATCCCCATCACGCTTTTTATATTGGCTGTGATATTTGTGATAACGCCGGAGTAGATAACCTCATAAACCATACCATTGAATGTTTTGGGCGCATCGATATTCTGGTTAATAATGCCGCCGTATTTGATCTTGCTCCCATTCTAGAGTCTGATGAAGAAAGCTTTGACCGCCTCTTTAATATCAATGTAAAAGCCTTCTTTTTCACCATGCAAAAGGTGGCAAAAAAGATGGTCGAGATGGGTATTCAAGGCCGTATTATTAATATGGCCTCCCAGGCTGGTCGTCGCGGTGAAGCCTTAGTATCCCATTATTGCGCCACTAAAGCGGCGGTTATTAGTTACACCCAATCCGCTGCGCTGGGCTTGGCTGAGCACCAGATCAAGGTTAATGCAATTTCTCCTGGTGTCATAGATACACCCATGTGGAAACACGTGGATAGCCTCTTTGCAAAAGAAGAGAACCTCGCCTTAGGTGAAAAGAAAATTGCGGTTGGTAAAGCCGTGCCTCTAGGTTATATGGGACAAGCTGCTGATGTTGCCTCGTTAGCATTATTTTTAGCCTCCGAAGGGGCTAACTACATCACAGCGCAAACTTACAATGTCGATGGCGGCAATGTAATGAGTTGATCTCTAATTAACAGGAAATTTTAGACTTTTTAAGGTCTAATAGGAAAGTATGATGTCTATTAAACTCCGTAATACACCTGAGCTCGAGCTCATTGATGAAAATGTTGAAACCATACGTTATTTAGAACATGGGTTTCCCAGTGATTTAATTCGTTGGCACGCCCATGATGACTATGAATTACATTTCATTGTTGCCACTACTGGCAAGGTATTTATTGGTGATTACATAGGCTCATACTCGCCTGGTCAACTTATTTTAACCGGCCCAAGGCTCCCGCATAATTGGGTATGCCAAATTGGACAAGATCCCGTCGAAGTACGTGATATGGTCATACGCTTCGACCACGAATCCTTCTCCCTTGGTTTAAAGATAATCCCTGAATTGGGAGAAATACTCCCTATGCTGACCAGAGCAAAATCTGGCATAGAATTTTTGAACCTAGACCCAGATTACCTTAGACAAACCTTCCAAGAAGTCCGTGATAGCCAAGGTTTACAACGCATCATCGCCGCTTTGCCTCTACTCAGTAAATTGGCCAGCAGTCATAATTACCGCCTGCTTTCTACAGTGCAGATTGACTTAAAATCCAGTGAAACCTTGCAACGAAAAATTAATACCGTGGTCGATTATGTGTCTAAAAACTATAATCAGGATATTTGTTTATCGGACGCTTCCAGTTTAATTGGCATGTCAGATAGCCACTTTTCTCGATTTTTTAAAAAGGCCACAGGCAATCGATTCATTGAGTTTGTTAACCGTGTCCGTATCAGTCGTGCTTGCAGTTTACTCAGTGAAACAGACCAACAAATTGCCAATATTTGTTTTGAGGTAGGCTTTAACAGTGTCGCCAATTTCAATCGCCGTTTTCATGAATTAAAAGGGGTCACTCCACGTGATTTTCGCGCCCAAAGCAGCAATCATGATGAGGCGATTCCCTATTAGAAAAAAGGGAATCCATTCCCTTTTTGATAACACCCTTGTGATTAAACTAACTCAGATAAGTCCTGACCAAGGCTCTTTGTTGACTCATAACACGCCTGATATAACGCATACTTCTTCTTATAATAACCTTGTAATTCATGCTCAGGATAATGGCTTGCCAATACCTCTGGCATAGGACAAGCCGTCTTAATTAGATGTTCAACCTCAGTATTTGATTGCTGTTTATTCACCCCAATTAAAGCCAACCTTGCAGCGCCAAGACCTGGCCCTACGTCACCACCATCACGATAAATAAGCCGCTTATTTAAGACATTTGCCAAAATCTGACGCCATAACTCAGAACGTGCACCGCCCCCAATTAAAGATAGCTCGGTTGCCGCACTGCCAGCACTGGACAAGGCGTTCTGACAATCTAAAAGAGAGAATGCCACACCTTCTAAAACAGCAAGCGTCATCTCTTCAAGAGTCGTGTCGTTATTAAGGCCAACAAACTGCCCAGTGGCTTGTGCATCATTGTGAGGTGTACGCTCACCATTTAAATAGGGTAAAAAAATCACGCGAGTGCGTAGCACGCCTTTTAAAGCATAATGATCTGATAGCTGATTCAATAAATCAGGAACCGATTTATCCACCAGCTTAGCCAGCCAAGCTAACGAATTAGCCGCACTTAAGGTGACACCCATTTGATGCCAGCGATTAGGTAAAGCGTGACAAAAAGCATGCACTGTATTTTCTGGGTTTGCCCTATGGCGATCACTGACAGTGAAGTAAACACCTGACGTTCCCAGTGACAACAAGCCCTGACCCGAATTAATGACCCCCATACCGACTGCACCTGCCGCATTATCTCCCGCACCCGCCACCACAGGGACTTGAGGTAAGTTAAGCTCAAGTGCAACCTCAACAGACAAGTTACCAATCAGGTCACAGGCTTCATGGACTGATGGCATGTTTTGTTGGCTTAGATCACACGCCTTAAGTAAAACATCATCCCATTGGCGGGTTTCTGGGTTTAACCATAAAGTACCAGCGGCATCAGAGCAATCTGTTGTCATCAAACCGGTTAAACGGTAATTCAAGTAATCCTTAGGCAAGAGTACGGATTGAACTTGACGGTAGGTTTCAGGCTCATTATTTTGTAACCAAAGCACTTTAGGCGCAGTAAAACCCGGCATTGCCAGATTACCAGAGCGGCTTAGTAATTCAGGGCAAACCTTCATAAGTTGCTCGCATTCTTGAAAACTTCGACCATCATTCCAGAGAATACACGGCCTGAGCACCTTGCCTTTGGCATCTAAGAAAGTCGCACCATGCATTTGGCCCGATAATCCGATACCCTGCAATTGATTTAAACTAAGCCCTTTGTCAGCTAAGCACAGGTGCAGTTTAGCCACGACAGATTTTACTGCTTGCCACCAAGATAAAGGGTCTTGCTCTGACCATAACGGAAAAGGAGAATCAACATTAAGGGTCACAGAACTGACTGCGATGATATGATTCTCATCATCAATCACCACCCCTTTTAACCCAGATGTACCAAGGTCTAATCCTAAAAACATGCTTACCTTCACCTCTATTAGTTACATAACTAAGACAGTGTTCAAACAAACGAACATAGAGTCAATCAAATCAATTAAAGCTGACAGATGCGTATTAGAATTTGCTAAAAAGGGTTAGGTATCACCAATAATGATGCGCTTAATCGATTGGATGCTCAGTCTGATGATCCGTCGGTTGTGGGGTTATCGACTGTACGTTAACCCCTTTAGGAGATTCAAAGCGATGCCAAATCCCTTGGGGAACCTTCATACGTTCTCCCGCTTTTAGTTTATTAGAAATTTCATCGTTATTAATCAGTAATATCAGGCTTATTGCAGGTTAATAATCATCACTTTGTTATTCGTATGCTAAGGTCCATTTAGTGATGATTAGTAACCCCTATGAGTATCTCATTTTAGAATAAATCAGACAAAAAAAACCCGCATCTCGATGAGTGCGGGTGAGTAAAGTATGTGTCTTTGGGGCTTAATGAAAAGAGCAATAATTCATGCAACTCATCATCTTAAGCTTAAACGGCTTTTAGACTGGCTTTAATTTCAAGCAAGGCTTTTGTCGCAATCGGGTTAATGTCTTCAGCAAAAGTATCCATATTTGCGCATATTTTCTGACGCATAGGTAACGCCCAAAATGCCGTAATATGGGTCACTACTTTTTTGACACAGTCTTCTTCTGTTGACCCGATTCCAATGTTTGAGGCAATTTGGTTCGCCATTTTAATGAGATGGCTTAATTCATTTTCGCTCATTTTAAATCCTCTCGTTCAGGGTGTGACAATTAAGCCACAACCGCTTGAACATAAACTAGTTGTCGTTGTGGTCTGACAAAGCCGACCAAATTCATATTCGCACTTGTTGCTAATTCTATTGCCATCTTGGTTGGTGCTGACACAGCGACCAAGGTATTAAAACCACATTTAGCGGCCTTAGAGACCATTTCAAAACTGGCTCGACTTGATACTAGAATAAAGCTATCTGCTGGTACCTCTGCTTTATCCGCGTTAATCGCCCCCAGTAATTTGTCCAAGGCGTTGTGCCGTCCGACATCTTCTCTTAGGCAGACTAAATTAGCTTGCGCATCAAACAGGGCCGCTGCATGTACCGCGCCACATTGGGCTTGAATAAGCTGGGCTGATTTTAATTTGCCCGCTGCATCATCAACCACTTGATAACTCGGTAGCGTTACACCCGCTCGACTGACGACTTCGGGTTGCACTGCATCTAAAGACTCAAGCCCACAAATGCCACAACCTGTACGACCACTTAATTGTCTGCGCCTTTGTTTTAAATTAGCAAAGGCTTCAGACGCAATTTCCATTCGTACTTCAATGCCCTGGTTTGATTCCACCAGTTCTAATGAACGCAGCTGTTTGAGCGAGGTTAAAATACCTTCTGTCAAACTAAAACCAATGGCAAAGTCAGTTAAGTCTTGTGGTGTTAACATCATTACTGCATGGCTAATGCCGTTATACACCAGTGCCACTGCCACTTCTTCGGCAATTAAGTCCGCTTTAGTTAGATCCCCCTGTGGGCCACGTTCCAACACTAGGTGTTTATTCGTTGCTTTGACCTCAAGGTTTTCATAGTCAGATTGACGTTTATCCAAACTTTTTCTCACTTTTTATGTTTATCTTCTAGATAGACATTAAGTATGAAGGACTTACCCTTAAGGAGTAAGCCCTTCATCGGCTTTTATTAAAAGCCGTTACTTATCTAAAAAGCCAAGCTGCTGTTCAGTGAACTCAGCAAACTGTGATTGCCATTCTGAGCTTGCTTCTTCGCCAATCAATTTATCAATTTGAACCGCGGTCACCTTGTATTCAGGGCAGTTTGTCGCCCAATCTGAATTGTCCGTGGTGATCACATTGGCACCCGTTTCTGGGTGATGGAAGGTGGTATAAACCACACCCGGCTGCATGCGATCAGAGACAAGCGCCCTGAGGTGAGTATCACCGGCACGACTTGCCAAGGAGACCATATCACCCGTGTTAATCCCTCTGTCTTCAGCATCTTGTGCATGAATTTCTAAGGTATCTTCACCGTGCCAAGAGGAATTCTCTGTACGACGAGTTTGTGCACCCACATTGTATTGCGACAGGATACGACCAGTCGTCAATAGTAGAGGGAAACGACGTGTCACCTTCTCTTCTGTTGGCACATATTCGGTTAATGCAAAGAAGCCTTTACCGCGTACAAATTCTTCCACGTGCATGATAGGCGTACCATCTGGTGTCTCATCATTACATGGCCATTGTAGCGAACCTTCTTCATCCAAACGCTCATAGGTCACGTTAGAGAAAGTCGGTGTTAGGGCCGCAATTTCCGCCATAATTTGTGATGGATGCTCATAATGCATTTCATACCCTAGGGCTTTAGAAAGGCCTAAGGTCACCTGCCAATCTTCAAGACCCGGCATAGGTGGCATGACTTTACGCACAGGTGAAATACGACGCTCTGCATTGGTAAAGGTACCGTTCTTCTCAAGGAAGCTGGTTCCCGGTAAGAAGACATGGGCAAATTTCGCTGTCTCATTCAAGAAGATATCTTGCACGATCAAGCATTCCATATTACGCAATGCAGCTTCTACGTGTTTTGTATTTGGATCGGATTGAGCAATATCTTCACCTTGTACATAAAGGCCTTTATAAGTCCCTTCAACAGCGGCATCAAGCATGTTGGTAATACGATAACCCGGTTCTGGATCCAGTTTTACTTTCCATGCATCTTCGAATAAATCACGAACCGCTTGGCCAGAAATATGACGATAGCCTGGAAGTTCATGGGGGAAAGACCCCATATCACATGAACCCTGTACATTATTTTGACCACGAAGCGGGTTAACACCCACACCGTCACGACCAATATTACCCGTTAGCATGGCAAGGTTAGCAATCCCCATTACGGTAGATGAACCTTGGCTGTGCTCGGTAACCCCTAAACCATAATAGATAGATCCATTTCCGCCCGTCGCATAAAGACGCGCAGCACCACGGATGTAAGCGGCTGGAATACCGGTAAACTGTTCTGTATTTTCAGGTGAGTGACGCTCGTCTGCAATGAAGTTTTTCCATTCATTGAAGGCATCAGTCTCACAACGTTCTGCAATAAAGTCAGCGGCTTCAAGCCCTTCATTGACAATGACATGGGCCATGGCATTAACAAACGCAACGTTAGTTCCTGGCATCAATTGCAAATGGTAATCTGCATTCACATGAGGGCCACTAACGAGGTCGATACTACGTGGATCAACAACGATTAATTTAGCACCTTCACGAATACGTTTTTTCATGCGTGAGCCAAACACTGGGTGAGCATCAGTTGGGTTAGCACCAATCACCATGATCACATCGGTTTTTTCAACCGAATCAAATGTCTGAGTACCCGCAGATTCACCTAAGGTGGTTTTTAGACCAAAACCCGTTGGCGAATGACAAACACGGGCACAGGTATCAACGTTGTTATTACCAAACGCAGCACGTACCAGTTTTTGAACTAGGTAGGTTTCTTCATTGGTACAACGAGAAGAGGTAATACCACCGACTGAGTTACGGCCATATTTCTCTTGGATACCATGAATACGCTTAGCCGCAAATTCGAAGGCTTCTTCGAACGAGACCTTGCGCCAAGGCTGATCAATCGAGTCACGAACCATAGGTGTAGTAATACGGTCAGTATGAGTCGCATAACCAAAAGCAAAACGGCCTTTCACACATGAATGTCCACGGTTGGCTTTGCCGCCTTTCCATGGGGTCATACGAATGACTTCGTCACCCTTCATGTCCGCTTTAAACGCACAACCAACACCACAATAAGCACAGGTGGTAATCACTGAATGCTCAGGTTGGCCCTTGTCGATAATAGCCGTTTCCATCAAGGTCGCTGTTGGGCAAGCTTGCACACAGGCACCACAGGAAACACAATCAGAATCCATAAAACTATTATCTTGACCGGGTGAGACTTTCGACTCAAAACCACGGGAAGAAATAGTTAATGCAAAGGTACCTTGGGTTTCTTCACAGGCACGCACACAACGGTTGCAGACAATACACTTGCTCGCATCGAAGGTGAAATACGGATTAGAGGTATCTTTTTTCTCATCCAGATGAGTATGGCTAGGAATGGCGCTTTGCCCGGTATAACGTACATTACGCAAACCCACAGCACCGGCCATATCTTGTAACTCACAGTCCCCATTGGCAGGGCAGGTCAAACAATCTAATGGGTGATCAGAGATATAAAGCTCCATCACATTGCGACGCAATTTACCTATCTTGTCATTTTGTGTTTTGACTTCCATGCCCGCTTCAGCAGGCGTCGTACAAGAGGCCGGAAAACCACGACGCCCTTCAATTTGCACCAAGCAAATACGACAAGAACCAAAGGCTTCTAATGAGTCAGTCGCACAAAGCTTAGGGATATTAATGCCCGCCATCGCGGCTGCATGCATAACCGACGTGCCTTCTGGTACACGTACTTCGTTGCCATCAATGTTCAGGCTAATTAGCTCAGCATCTGGAGTCGGATCAAAGGTCGCAGGTGGCGTACCATAATCAATCTCGGTATCAAGGTCAGTTCTTGGATCAAAAAAATGTAACATATTATTGGCCTGCCTCTTGATTCGATGAGGATGGAGATGCGCCCGCATCTTTTTGGAAATCTTCGCCAAAGTACTGAAGCGCACTTTGTACTGGGAATGGCGTCATACCACCCATAGCACATAAAGAGCCAGACACCATAGTGTCACACAGGTCTTCAAGTAACTCTAAATTGTCATCGCGGTTTTCGTCAGCACGAATACGGTCAATCACCTCAACCCCACGGGTCGAACCAATACGACAAGGTGTGCATTTACCACAGGATTCTTCCACACAGAATTCCATGGAGAAACGTGCTTGCTCAAGCATATCAACACTGTCATCAAAGGCCACTAAACCACCGTGACCTAAAACAGCACCTTCTGCCGCTAGGGCTTCATAATCCATTTCCAAATGCCATTGAGATTCAGGTAAATAAGCACCTAATGGACCACCGGATTGCACTGAACGCATCGGCTTGCCAGAACGTGTACCACCACCAAAATCAAATAACAGCTCTTTCATGGTAATACCAAAAGCGGTCTCAACAAGCCCTGGGTATTTAAGGTTACCCGCTAGTTGGAAAGGCATGGTGCCACGCGAGCGACCCATTCCGAATTCTTGATAAAACTTACCGCCCTTCGCCAAAATGATGGCAATGGTCGACAGGGATAATACGTTATTCACCACGGTCGGCTGACCAAACAAACCTTCAATCGCAGGCAGTGGCGGTTTAGGGCGAACCATACCGCGCTTGCCTTCTAGACTTTCCATTAAGGCCGTTTCTTCACCACAGATGTAAGCTTTGGCACCGATACGAACTTCTAGGTGGAAAGTTTTATCACTGCCTAAAATATTCTCGCCTAGGTAGCCATTTTGCTCAGCTACAGAAATAGCTTCATTAAGAATATCTTTCGCATGTGGGTATTCTTCGCGCAGATAGATATAACCTTGAGTCGCGTCAACGGCTAGGCCTGCTATTGTCATACCTTCAATAAGGGCAAACGGGTCCGCTTCCATTTGAAGACGGTCAGCAAAGGTGCCTGAGTCACCCTCATCCGCATTACAGATAATGTATTTCTGTGCTGCTGGGGTATTTAATACGGTTTGCCATTTGATCCCTGTTGGGAATGCCGCACCACCACGACCTCGAAGGCCTGACTCTTTTACTTCGTCTACCAGTGCCTGTGAGCTCATCTCTAATGCACGAACTAAACCGTCATAACCGTGAGTGCTTTTATAATCAGTCAAACTCACAGGGTCGATAATGCCAGCACGGGCAAAGGTCAAACGCTGTTGTTTTTTCAGGTAATCGATTTCTTCGGTTAGCCCCAAATACAAAGGATGCGCTTGGCGCTCGGCAGGAACCGCATTGTTAAGTAAACCAGCTTCAATCAAGCTAGGTAGATCTTTAGGTGCAACAGGACCATAAGCAACACGCCCTTCTGGCGTATCCACTTCGACCATAGGCTCTAACCAAAAAAGACCACGTGAGCCATTACGTACCAGATCAATAACCGTATCTTGCTCAGCAGCAAGCTGTATTAATTTTTTATTAACACGTTCTGCACCAACAGATAGGGCCGCAGAATCACGGGGAATATAAATTCTTACAATAGCCGTCATGATTATTTCACCTCCGTTGGATTAGCGCTGAAAGCTAATGGCACAGTGCGTAGCTCATCAACGATCTCATCAAACTGCTCTGCATCCATGCGTCCGTAGACTTCTTCACCAATACGAATCGCAGGAGAACAGGCGCAATTACCCAGGCAAAAAACAGGCTCTAGGGTAATTTCTTTATCAAGGGAAGTTTGATACCAGTCTAATCCTAGAGCGGCTTTTGCATGGGATTCAAGGTCACGACCACCAACAGACTGACACGATTCGGCGCGGCAGACTTCAATGATATGACGTCCACGTGGCTTGCTACTAAAATGATGGTAAAAACTTACCACCCCATGCACTTCAGCACGGGAAATATTTAATGCCTTACCTATGATAGGCAGCGACGAGTCAGGCACATAACCCAACTGCTTCTGCACTTCATGCAATATGGGTAAAAGTGGACCTGGGATATCTTTCAGTTCAACTAAAATATTAGCAACTACAGATTCTATCTCTGCTTGATTTGCTAAACCTTTCCCGTTTGATGTCAAAACCTGAGTATCTAGCTCAGCGCCTTGTCTGTTAGCGTCTGTCATAAACCTGCCTTTACTAAAGTAGCACTTATCGATAACCCCTACTCACAAGGTGAATAGTGTGACTGGCATCAATAAACGACTATAAATAGATTTTTATCATTCTTTTTATGATGTTTTTACTTTATCTTGCTCTGCCCGATCAAAATAAAGATATGTACTTTTGTGCATATATAGCATTAAATATAGGCTAAATATTCACATAAACTCACTTTAGCACCCAAAAGCGAGCAACCAAATATGATTTTTTATGCATATTAACATTATTCCCCGTTGGGACTTCGAAAATGACGCTGGCGAGCGCCTACATGAACACCTATTGCCCTTGTTGTATCAGATTAATAAACAAGGGAAATTAACCGCTGCCGCTAAAAATTGTAGCCTCTCTTATCGCCATGCATGGAACATTTTAGAGAAGAGTGAAGCCTTCTTTGGTAAGGCTTTAGTTATCAAAGAAAAGGGCCGAGGCGCGCAATTGACCCCTCTAGGCCAAAAGCTACTTTGGAGCAATCAGCGCATCGATGCCAGATTGCACCCAGAGATGGAAAGTTTTGCGACCGAGCTCAATGTGGAGTTACAAAGCCTACTCTCTAACCATGCGCCTGTGGTACGTATTTATGCCAGCCATGGTTATGCGGTCGCGCTTATGACTCAATATGTACGTGACTATCAAGTCGAAATTCATTACCACGCACCACAACATGCCTTGATTGCACTCAATGAAGGGCGTTGCAGAATTGCAGGTTTTCACCAACCTATCGGCCTAGAAGTGGATGTACAAAGGCGCCGCTACCAAGAGCTCTTAGATCCAAAACGTTTTGGTATTATTCGTTTTATTCGTCGCCAGCAAGGCCTTATGTATAAAGAAGAGCTTAAAGAAAAGCCTAAAGACCTGAATCAAGACCAAGCAGCAAACATTCAATTCAATGCGATTAATGACCTCAGGCAAGGGAACTATCGTTTTATCAATCGCCAGCAAGGTTCAGGCACCCGTGAACTGTTTGAGCAACTGCTCTTCAATGAAGGCATTTCCCCAAGGGATATTCCAGGCATTGAAAACCAAGAGCTGACTCACAGTGCGGTTGCCGCTTATATTGCCTCTGGCATGGCGGATGTGGGTTTTGGTGTTGAAGCCGCAGCCAAGCGTTTTGGCCTCGCCTTTACGCCCATTATTGAAGAGTATTATCTTTGGGCCTACCCTCTAGAAGCCGAACAAGATGAAGATATCCAAGCCTTTATCGCAACTTTGTCTAACCCTGAATACCAAGCTCAGATCAACCAATTACCCGGTTATCAATGTGAACAAAGTGGCACGACCTTAAGTACTAACTGGTTGTTTCGTTAAATCTAACAATAAAACGCTTCTGTCATCAGCATAAAGAAGAACAAGATTCACTTAAACGAATCTTGTTCTTTTTACTTCCTCGATTAATCCCATTATTTTAGCCTTTACTTAGCCGTCGCTTTATTCTAAAAAGAAGACTGATACAATAGTTTCCACTTTTTAAACACTGCAAAAAATAAGGCGCCTATGAAAAATTCAAAAGTGACTCAAAAACTCAATGCAAAACTCATCGCGGCTATAGATGAAGTCGAAGCTCTTATCTTTTCAATGGTGGGCGCATCGAGTATTGAAGATAAGAGCAGAGGTTTTATCGGCATTGTTTATGATGTGGATTTCAGCAACTTTCCATCAAGCTTGGATGTCCGCTGCTATTTTGAAAACGAAGCCGCTTTAGCCGCCGCCCTCGACAAAGAAAGCCTGTTTCAAAAGAAACTGCATCAGAAGCTGTTTAAACGCGCCATCCTATTAAAAGATGCGAGAGAGAATTTGCATTTTTACGTGCAAGAAGAGGAAGCGATTAGAGATTTAGAGGAAGAAGTTTAGCGCGCTTATTGATAGATAAAAGACTCAAAACCAGGGACTAAAATACTCAATGCCAAGACTCAAATAGCGAGTCGATTTCATCTAACAGCCCTTGAATCATAACAAGGGCGATATTGTCATAATATCGCTCCCAAACAATGAGGGTAACGGCTAACCATCGCCCCTAAGCTCTTGTGGTATTGACAGTATCAGGGAGTTTTTAACCACGTCAAACTGCTCTACTTTCACGCCTTACTGACTGTGTACCTTAAACAATGGCCCTAATCGATTGATTACGTGATCATAGGATCTCAGGTTTAACCTGATTGGAAACACACCAGCTTTGGCAGGAAGATACAGAGAACAGTTGAATTACGAGATGGTAGTCACCCGCTTTTCATTTTGACTGAAAAGCATTGGCTTAGTTTTGTAGAGGGTTAATGGTAAAAGGTTGAACTATCTAAGAAAATCGCAGACAAAATAAAAAACCGCTACTAAGTGGGTCACTTCAAGCCAACACACACCTCCGCGCCCCTTTCACGAATCGCAGGCACAAAAAAACAGCTCTCTTACAAAAGAGGTTTTCACAATAGTTATATATGATTAACTTTATGTTGCTTTTTTGTAAGGTAGGTCACCTTTAAGTATTAGTCATGTCGCTTATTCTGATAATGTATTTTCAAACCTTACAAACAGAGATTCAACTGTAAAATCAAATTTTACAATTATCCAAAAACAGGGAATTAAAATGTTAAAAGAATTTTTAATCGCGTCATCTATTGCATGCCTATCTTCATTCGCTTGCGCAGAAGACTTATATATCAGTGGCGCTATGGGTCAAAGCGACATTGATCTATCAGGTTATGATGATGGCACTTCAATCGAACTTACAGTTGGTTATAGGGCACACACAAACTATGCCTTTGAAGCATCTTATGTCGATCTCGGTGAGTTTGAGGGTAATTCATCTCCCATGTTAACGGTTGGGTATACGGGTATTAATTTTTCGTTTGTTGGTATTATTCCTGTGAATGATGACGTTGAAGTATTTGCTAAAATCGGTAAATACATTTGGGATGGTAGTATTGACCAAGCAGGTTCTGGAGAGGTAGCTGGTAGTAATAGTACTGATACTAGTATGGGTATTGGTATATCGACCAATATTAACGAAAAATTTAGCCTTGTTTTAGCGTATCAGCGTTTTGATGTAGACCCGAGCATGGACCCAATAACAAATATGTCAATTGGAGGTAGGTACCACTTTTAAACCTATCTTTTAGAGCCTCGAATTAACCGATTTATTGCGGAGCCAAATTCATTAATGTTTGTTTTAACATTATTTTGAATTTGGCTCGATAACAAAGCGCATAAATCAGTGTTTTCAAAAAATAGTAGACTCAAATAAAGCAACCCTGCACCCCGTGCCCTCGGCCTTCTATCTCTATCATTGAGAAGAGCCCAGCAGGACATCATGATCTAAAACCTACTGATAGCATCGCGCACTCTTTTCACTAAATAATGGGCACAAAAAAACCGCTACAAGAGCGGTACATTTTTACTCTACTGTTTGCATGCTCTCACGAAGCCATCCAACGAGACCACTTGGTAAAGTAAAGCCACCATCATGAATAATGGTCGTTATCCCAACATTTGGATTCAATTTATTTATCAATTCGGCTCCTGTCATCCTTATAGCTTTACCTTCACCCTCACTCCTTAAGCGCTCTAATACTTCAGTAACAAAAATCGTTGGTTCGTTGCGAGTTTCTGGACTTTGCCTAACGATAAAACGAAAGTCTGTTACCTTTTCACCGCTATTTTTTTGAAGAATCTGTACAAAAAAATGAGTATTTACAAAAGAGTTCCAAACAGGTGAGAAGTCTTGCGTTTCTTTTGCTTTTATCACTGCTGTTTCAAAAGCCGAATGTTCCATTTGATCTCCATATGCCATGCTTGATTTAATTAACGCTTTAATCGAAATAAAAAAGGAAGGGGTTATTGATAGTTACCTTCCTTGATATTACTAAATGATTCTACAGCGTTTTGAATTTGGTTCAATGCATAAGCTCTGTAAGTCATTGTTTTTTCTCTATTTATCCACTAACAATGCGACCTAATCTCAGCCTCGTGACGTCACGTCACGACGACATAAAACCAACTTATAAGACACTTATAAAACGAGATAGCCAACACTCATTACCACTCCCCTTGTCACAAATCACAGGTACAAAAATACCGCTTCAAGGAGCGGCATTTTAATAACCTTGAGTCAGCTAAAGAAGATTTTAGTTTTATATTTGGGTTACTTTTTCATAGTTAAACGAAAACAGTTTTATTAAATAAGCGATTATATTAGCCCCATATCAAACTAACGATTCAAATTAAAGGGCTCAATAAAACCTTTTCAAATATGAACCTCAGCCCAGAAATCGATCGTAATATCTCGTAATAATCAAATTGAAAATAGTAACTAGTTTTAGCCCTGTGATCGTTACTTAGCCTTAAACTTGTAACGATATTTAGCACACTAATTTTTCTAAAAACATGATTAAATGGAGTTATTATGTCTGTAACAAATATTGGCCTATTCCCGGTAAATTTTCTTATTCAACCAGAAGTTGCTGGGCAGCCATTGTTAGGCGCCCCTGTGATGAATCTACGCCTTCTGGTAAATGCTCCGGCGAAAACAATCAGTGGTATTGCCCATGTCACACAAGCGGTTAGCCCACCACCAAATGTTGTCTCTAATGTTCATGGCACCTGGTCTTATATGGCGACTATGTCATCGACCCATATTTTATTAATTGGGGAAGGGAAAGGTCCTACACACATTTTAATTCAGGGTGTGCCACAGCTTGTCGAGAACTTAAAGTTTCGTGCCTCTGTTGAAAAAGACTGGCAATCGGGTGTGTGTAATTATGAATTCCTCTACGAAGGACTTTGGCACCAAGTTGAAGCTGCTCAAATGTCCCTAGAAGACTTCGATCAAAATGCGGTATTAGACCAATTGCAAACCGCAATTCAAGTCTAAAGCAGTCAATTCGGCAAACAGAGATTACTTTCTGTTTGCCGTACATTTGACTGATTATAAGCATTTAAACACCATCTATTAATACACAAAGACGCAACAAAGCATCCTTAAGCCCCATCATTAACCACTAACAAATAAGCAATCAATACTTCCCCCTGTGCTCAATCAATTCAATTTTATAACCATCAGGGTCCGATATAAACGCAATAATTTCATTGCTACCTTTAAGCTTTTTAGGTTCAAGATCGATAGCATAACCTAAGCGTTTAATACGGTTAATGGTTGTTTTAATGCTGCTAACGCCAATCGCGATATGACCAAAGCCATTCCCTAGTTCATAATCTAACTTGCCATAATTGTAAGTTAACTCAATCACAGCTGTGTTTGATTCATCCTCATATCCAAAAAATAGCAGCGTATACTTTTCACTCGGTTGCTCTAATACCCTCAGCAACGTCATCCCTAAAGCTTGGGTATAAAAGTGAGTTGAGTTCGCCATATCACTAATACGTAACATGGTATGTAGAAGTCTTGGTGTAGCTTTATCCATCATCAATTTCACCTTTGCCGTTTTAAAACATGCTTGTAAACATTGATAAAAAATAAGGCTAAACCTTGGTTTAGCCTTATCGAGGGTGTTAACTAGAAATTGCAGCGCCTATCTCAGCATTTGACATAGGCTCACCATTAAAATTCCAAAGTCCATCCACAGCATGAACCACATTGATATAGATATTTTCGATAGGTTGTTTAAAACCTGATAGATCATGGATTATTTGTGTGGCCTCTTTGCCAAAACCCACTTGAATATCTCGGTCATTAAAAGCAAATGAAGGCACCTTCCATTCAATCCAAGCGCCTGATATTTCTTCTCCTCCTGCGAAGGTCGAGCTTTTAGGTAAGACATGAAGCGTGGCAGTAATGTTGGCTTTCATCACTTTATTATCAGTGAGTCCGTGCCATTTCAGCATGGCATCAGTAATTTGTGCAACAGCCGTTTTTTCTGATCCAAGTGGTAAAACACCTTCGGTAAGCGTCAATGTAAGTGGCATAGTTTTTCTCCAAAAAAGTAGTTATTTATTAAATATAGCGATCGCTATATAAATTAATATAGTGGTCACTACATTGTCAACAAATAAAATAGCGATCGTTATATTTTAAAATGTTATACTCGTTTTTCTTTCGCGGAGTGACCCTATTCAATGGCTAATAAAAAACAACAAACCCATCAAAGAATCTTAGAATCCATGCACAAAACCTTTCGCCAACATGGTTATAATGGCGCTGGGGTAAACAGCCTTGCAAATGAAGCGGGAGTCACATCTGGCGCTTTTTATGCGCATTTCGGCTCTAAATCAGGTGCTTTTCGAGAAATTGTTACTGAAGGCGTTTCTCAATTTGATCAGGCGATACAGAAATTCCAACAAGAAAATGGAGATGATTGGTTAGACGCCTTTGTCGCATTTTACCTAGATGAAAAGCGCCGTACTGATTTAAGCGATAGCTGTGCACTACAAAGCCTCACCCCAGAAGTCGTTCGCTCAGATGACGAAACTCGTGCTCTATTCCAGCAAGAATTATTAAAAGCCGCGGTCAGTATGTCTCATAAAGAAGGAGCTGACATGAAAGCGCCCCAGGGAGAAAAGCAAAAAATTGATAGTGAGACATGGGCCACCTTATCCATGATTATTGGCGGTGTGACCTTGGCTCGAGCGGTTAAAGACCCTGGGTTAGCAGATGAAATTGCTTTTGCAGTGAAAAATTCGTTAAAGACAAAAAGTGAATAGCCTGTAAGTAGAAACGTTAGCGCTTTTTTTGATGAGGGTTCAGCATTTAAAATAGAGAAGGTATTAGCAATCAGTCTTTATATAAACTTCAACTTAATAAAACTGAACTACAATTTAGTTACCGATTTGGAGTCTTTTAGACAAGTTCAACCCCATGAAACATAAAGGTTCAAGACCACTTTCTTGCTATAAAAGTGCCCCTAAATCGCCTTAATCAGGTTTTTGAAGATGATGGTTTTTATATTTTTGACGACCTTAACGTGATATTGATTTGAGCTGTTGTAATACAAGCCTTTTCAATGGTTTAGGATCAAAAAATGGGCAAGATACTATTTGTATTATCACTATTATTCTTCAATATTAATGCTCAAGCAGTAGAACGCATCATCTTCCCTGCTATGACAGAAGAACAAGCCACGCGCTTTGATGACCTTTTTGAAATACTTGGAATCGCCCTGCAAAAAACAGTCACTGAATTTGGCGACTATGTACTTATCCCCACATCCGTCTCCATGACAGAATCTCGCTTATTACAAGAGGTTGAAACAGGTAGGCTAATAGATATTATTTGGAGCTCAACCTCCCCTCAAAAAGAACAGGCTTTAAGACCCATTCGTATTCCATTACGTAAAGGTATTTTGGGCTACCGAATTAGCTTCATCCATAAGCATAATCAATTTAGTTTCGACACGATCAAAAACCTTGATGAGCTAAGGCAGTTTCGTATTGGTCAAGGCATTGGATGGGGAGATGTAGCCCTCTATAAGCACAGTGGCATTATTGTTGAGCAAGCGCCATATCAATCCCTATTTAAGATGATTGGACCCAGACGCTTTGATTTATTCCCCAGAGGAATCAGTGAGATTTTTACTGAGTTAGCGGTATATGGCAAGGACAATCCCTCACTAAAAATTGAAGACAACTTGATGCTCTATTACCCTTGGCCCTATTACTTTTTCACTTCTAAGAATAATGAGAAGCTCGCTAATCGCATTGAAATAGGGTTAGAGATGATGATCAAAGATGGCACCTTCGAGAGCATCTTTATGAAATACAACCAAGATGCTATTCACAAAGCCAGACTGAATGAGCGACACCTGATTCCATTAGAGAACCCTTTTCTACCGGACAAAACACCATTAGATCGAAAAGAGTTATGGTTTGTGCCTAACTAAAATAACGCTCCATAAAGAAAGGAGGCTCCTATAAGCCTCCCTTCTGATCAATAAGAAAGGGTTATTTATCTTTTCCCCATATTCTTTTATCGATTTTCTCTTCAAGTTCAGGGTAATCATTTATATCAAATTTAGGAATACCCGTTTTCCTTTGCGCCGTGTAATCCAGAGTAAGTTTTTTCACTGTCCCTGATAACAAAACAATCACAATAAGATTGATCAAAGCAATAATGCCCATGAAAGCGTCAGCCATATTAAATACCAGAGACACAGTTTGCAGGGTTCCCCAGAAAGTAATGGCCAAAAATATCAGCTTGAATACCGCTAACACCGTCTTACTATCGATCAAATAGGAAATCGAAATTTCAATAAAGCTATAAATCCCTAAGATAGTCGTGAAAGCGAATAACAAAATACAAAAAGCGATAAAATAAGACCCTGCTGCACCAATATGCTCAGTAATCGCTTTTTGTGTTAGCTCAATACCAGTAATGCCAGAACCTGGCTCTAATGCATCAGACAGCAAAATCATCACGGCCGTTGCCGTACAAATCACAATCGTATCGATAAAAACACTGAGCGCTTGAACAAAACCTTGGCTTGATGGGTGATGAGGGTTTGCCATGGCAATCGCAGCAACATGAGGTGCAGTTCCCATTCCCGCTTCGTTCGAGAATAAACCTCGGCGCACACCATTCATCATGGCAGCAATAACACCACCTGTGGTGCCTGCCACCGCTTCATTAAGACCAAATGCATGGCTAAAAATAGACCCTAACAAGGCCGGTACTTCACCTATATTGCTGGTAATGATAAATAACGCCAATAACAAATAAGCCGCCGCCATAAAAGGAACAAGGCGCTCAGCCACAGCGGCGATACGCTGTATTCCCCCATAGATGATCATGGAAACACAAACGACGATAGCAATACCTGTCACTAGATTAGGCAAGCCAAATGCGCCACTCATTGCGCTGGCAATCGAATTTGATTGAAGTGCTGAAAACACCAAGGCCATAAACAAAAATAAAACGGTAAATAACTTCGCTAACCAAGGCAGGCCTAAGCCTTTTGAAATGTAAAAAGCCGGACCACCTTTATATTGGCCGCTTTTATCTTTGGTTTTGTAAAGCTGAGCTAATGTACTTTCTGAATAGGCTGTTGCCATCCCTAATAAGGCAACCACCCACATCCAAAAGATGGCACCAGGCCCTCCAAGGTATAACGCCACAGCAACCCCAGCTATATTCCCAGTCCCAACACGAGAAGCAAGACTAATACTAAGAGCTTGAAAAGGGCTTATGCCTGCGCTGTCACTATTTTTAGGTGAGAGTAAAACCCGTAACATCTCTTTAAAGTGCGTAAATTGGATAAATTTGAATTTGATTGTAAAAAAAAGTCCGACCGCTAACAGCCCATAAGTCAGAATATAGGGCCAAATGATCATGTTGATATTATTAATTATTGTTGTCATAAAAAGTCTCAACTTGCGTTTGTATTAGGCATTAATTTGGTTGCCCGGTTATTATTTTCATAAGATGTATTGTCAAAAAAAGTGGCATTCACCTTATAAAGAAGCACCCGAAAGGGACTGTACTTTTACAAGCGCTAACCAGTTAACAGCCAGTTTTTGACAGGTTTCTTTTTGTTTTTGAAAGTCCTCAGGCTGCATAGTGAGCATTTGTTTTGCCATGTCCTGCCCTTGGTCATTCGGTTTGCTACGAATGTATTCGACCCAATTTTTCACAATTACTGAGGTTGCTTCTGGATGAAACTGCACACCATAATGATAATCATCGACCTTAAACGCTTGATTTGTACACTCTGTGCCAGACATCAATAGCTCGCTGTTTTCAGGCAAGAAAAAACTGTCTTCATGCATTTCAAAAAGTCGGCATTGATCATTTATCGTGGAGAATACTGTGTCCTGACTGCCTGCTAAGGTTTTTCTTAACTCTGTAAAACCCACTTCCCAACCATTATTTGAACGAAAACCTGTATTTAAGGCTTTCGCTAAAAACTGTGCTCCCAGACAAATACCAAACGTCGGTTTTTGTTGATGATGAAATGCTTGAATAGTTTGAATGACATAGTTAGTTAAAGGCTGTTGCTCTTCATCAAACGCATTAATCCTTCCACCTAATACAACTAGCCCTTGATAGTCTTGAACATTTATTTCGACACGCTCTTCTTCTTGGTAAACATGCAGTGTTGTTAATTCGGCCCCGGCCTCAACTAACGAATAACCAAAGTGACCCGATGGGGCCAAAGGATCATTTTGAACTACTAAAACTCTGATCACTTTACTCTCCTAATTTATGAATATAGCTAAACATAATATTTATCATGTTTTGAAAAGTGATTTTTATCATCTTTTAAAATAAGGGTCAAGTAGGCGCGACTCCTGAAAGTCATGCCTATTTATTTAAGGGATTTAATATGAACGAATTTCGAGCGCTTATTTAACGCTTAAAGAGGGTGGTAAATGACTAGATAGGTAGCCTAAAACGGCTTTTAGAGCTTCATCATGATATTGGGCTTGAATCTCCTCGTGAAGGGATAAACTACGTATAAAAGCACCATCAATAAGATTAATCGAAATCGCAATGGGTTCTCTCAAGGGCGTGGCATCCACGCAAAACTGCTCTTCCATTTGAGCACAAAACCAAATAGCAAAACGACTTAAACGAGAAGCGGCGCCTTTACGTACAACCATGATGGCATCTACGCCTAAAAACAAACGGGCATTGGTCTTATCTAAACTATAAAACTCATAACTTGCTAAAACTAAGGTTTCAGCCATTTGTTGCCAAGCGGTGAATTTTTTATTTTTAAAGCGAGCTTGAAAGTCATCCATAAAAACTTCAAATTGACGCTCTGCCAAAGTCTCAAAAATCAGCTCTCGTGTGGGAAAGTATTGGTATATTGAAGCAGCCGGCAATTCAGCATATTCAGCAATTTTATACGCGGTTGTTTCTTGCATACCTTGCTCTGCGATCAAGGACTTAGCCACAGATAAGATTTTTTCAAAGCGAGCAATACCTCTCGATTGAACAGGCTTGCGTACCACTTTTACTTTCGTTTTACTCAAAACAACTCCATTGCTAAATTGGGATCTAATATAAGGCAAATTGTAAAACATCCCACCTAAATTAAACACCATCTTAGTTATGGGAATAATGTTAAAGCCGCACATTGGGTTAATCCCGTAATATCTAATACATGAGCCTATATTCACTTTTACAAAACTAATGAAATAAATGTGAATTGCGAATAATTATACCTATCCTATTTAAGCCGTTACTGATCAAAGCTGTACTATGATTTAGATGTTGAAATGAAATAAAGCACCCAGTTTATAAGCAATAAATCAAAAAGGTGAAGCGCTAAGTATGGGCAAAATTGCAACTCTTCTATCACTTTTATTACTGGCAATGAGCTGTCAGGCAATGCAAAGGGTTATCCATCCCTCGGTCACAGACGTGCACGCGGCGCGCTTTAATGACTTGTTTGAAATTTTAGAACTCGCTTTAGATAAAACACAGGAGGATTTTGGTGAGTTTGAGCTTATACCCTCTAGCCTTTCAATGACAGAATCAAGGCTGCTCCAAGAAGTTAAAAAAGGCAAAATTATTGATGTTATTTGGAGCTCGACCTCCCCCAAAAAAGAGCAAAAACTTATCCCGATTCGAATCCCGTTACGTAAAGGTATTCTGGGTTATAGAATCAGTTTCATCCATAAAAGTGAGCAAGCAAATTTTAACAAGGTAAATGACCTTAATGATCTTAGACAATTCCGCATAGGCCAAGGTATTGGCTGGGGTGATATCAACATATACAAACACAACGATATCATAGTCGGCCAGGCACCCTATGAGTCTTTATTTGGCTTGATTGGACCCAATCGGTTTAATTTATTCCCTAGGGGAATAAGCGAAATTTTTAATGAAATGGCGATTTACACAGAGGCTAACCCTTCCCTTTCTATCGAAGAAAGTATCGTGCTTTATTACCCTTGGCCCTATTACTTTTTTACCTCTAAAGGTAATGAAAAACTTGCGATGAGAATTGAGACTGGATTAGAACGTATGATTAAAGACGGTTCATTTGATCGTATTTTTTTAAAATACAATAACTCGTCGATTAAACAATCACGCCTAGATGAGAGGCGTCTCATTCGACTAGAAAACCCTTTCCTACCTGATAACACACCTCTAGATAGAAAAGAGCTTTGGTTTGTGCCAACTAAAAAGCCGATGCATTAAAACTTATGCATTAAAGTCGATGACCCTAAACTAAGGCGGCTACTTTCTTAACTTTTTATAGCAAGAGAAACTTTGTCATCGAGTGGCTCATTGTCTTTTGTTAATAACAAAGTAATACCCAAACCCAAAAACCAAAGTATCTGACTTAGGCCAAAGATTTCTGTAAAGACCTCAGCAGGGTAAATAGTCAAAATACCCGCAGTACCAACCAATAAGCCTAAATAATTTAACGACTTACTAAACTGACTTCCTTTTAATGCCGCCACACTTAATAACAACACCCATAAACCACCCACAACTTCATTACCGCCACCAATACCTTCAACAATAAGCTTAATGGTGCTCCATGTGGCCATGGCACTTTCAGGGTTAGATGTGGCAACCACGGCACCTAGACCGATATTTATCAGCATACCACTGGCAATGACTAAACCAACCCAAACCACACCAAAAATAGCCGCGAGTTGAGAAAGTACGGGGGACTTTTCTTTAAGTCTGGTATGAAGTGCCATCACTAAAATGGCAAGCAGCACACCAAATAACACATACATAATCAAATACACAACAGATAAAATAAGTTGATTATCCACTAAATAAGCTAATTTAGTCGCCGCATCCATAGCCACAGGATATTGCCAGAATGCACCAAAAAAAATAAAAGCAGAAATATAAATCATGGCCTGAAACAGTGAGGCAATACCACCCGCTTTTTGAACCGTTTGCATTATCAATGTCCTTTTAATGTATAGAAATATGAGAGTCAATAAAGTGTCTGATCAATTAGTGAACTTATTTTAAAAAATTATAAAACATGGATATTAAATACACTATAAGCATACTGTTAAATTACGCTTTATTAATCAAACTAATATCAAGCTGGCTTCAAACTTTGTTTATATTGGCTTGGCGTCATTCCCATGGTTAATTTAAATACTCGCCTAAACACAGCATCATCAGAATAACCTAACGTCAGGGCGACTGCGCTAATACTGATATTATCATTTGCCAATAAGGTACAGGCATATTCAATCCGTACTTGATCGATAAAATGTTTCGGTGCTAAGCCAGTAAGGTCTTTAATTTTTCGGTGTAAGGTACGTTCAGACACTGACATGACAAGGGCAAGCTGTCTGGTCGACATGCGCTCGCCATAACCTTGTCGAATGGCCAATTCCACTTGCGATACAAACACAGGCTTAGTGATTTTATAGCCCCTTGGTACACTAAAATGTTGAGACCTGGGCTGAGTATCAAGTATGGCAAAATCAGCCATTTTTTGGGCTAGCGTTTCCCCCGCTAGCATTTTCACTATCTGTAAGGTGATATCCACCCAAGACAAAGGCCCTCCAGCCGTACAAATAGTGTGATCTAGCACTAACTCACTGGCCCATAGTGGCTTGGCTTTGGGATTTCTCATTTTAAGTTCATCATGTAACCACCAAGTAATGGTACAGCGCCGATTATCTAACAAGCCCGCTTCCCCAATGGCTAATACACCACTGCAAGATCCCCCTATAATCGCACCTTGATGGCATTGTTTTTTAAGCCAAGCTTTTGCGCTGTCATCTAACAAATTTACAGGCGGCTGTGAAACTTGATTAGGGACAAAACCTGGGATGAGTACGGCATCACATTCTTCGATCTCCAATAGACTCATATCCACCGAATATGAACGACCTTGGCCATCTTTTATGGGTTTACCATCAAAACTGGCAACTATAATGTCAGGTGACCACAGCATTTTATCACTCGCATAACTATGCGTTTGTCCCTCAGGTAATTTCATCCCTGCAAGATAAAATAGATCTTGAATGCCGGTTAATGCAGACGGCAACGCCTGATCTAATGCAAGCACAACAATCCGTGCCATAAGTGCCTCTCAAGATAAAACGATTGAATATAAATTATGGCGAATAATGAATGATCTTTGTCTTTTTCGCCACTCATTAACAAAACAAGGATGGTATTAACATGTATAAATCTTAAACAAACCAGAAAAGTAGGAACATAATGACAAATGCATCATTAGCAATACTGGCACTTATTGAAGCAAAACCAGAGAAAGTCACTCAAGTAAGTGAGCTTTTAACCAGCGCCATCGCACTGGCTAATGAAGAAGAGCAAACCTTAAACTGGTATGCGGTACAGCTCAGTGAGACTCAGTTTGCCATCTTCGACACCTTTGCCCATGAGGAAGGCAGGCAAGCTCACCTTAATGGCAAGATAGCAGCTGCGCTCTTATCACAGGCGGATGAACTACTAGCACAAGCACCAGACATCAAAATGGCCAATATTTTAGCGGCAAAGTAGCGAACTGAACTAACGAGATAGCCATAAAAAAAACGCTTCAGGTTTAACCTTTAGCGTCTTTTTTATGGCATTAATTTAATAACTCTAAGTTTAGGATACTTGCGGCATAAGTAACCAAGTCGAATCAAGCTTGGCAACTCGCATTTTCTCTCGCACTTTATTAGCATTTTCAATGCTTGTGATTCTAGCCAGCAAAGCAAAAGCTACCTCAATCGCG
>Ga0209395_1000734_pt1 | contig 47299 bp, 38 predicted proteins | sample GOMGulsemesocosm_3_FD_184635 | JGI IMG/M metagenome (GOLD analysis project Ga0209395, IMG submission 184635) | Methane-oxidizing microbial communities from mesocosms in the Gulf of Mexico - GOM9D Gulf of Mexico (SPAdes) (version 2) | ecosystem: Environmental > Aquatic > Marine > Cold seeps... | reverse complement strand
ACGTATCTGTTAGCGCGTCAGCGCTAATAAACCCTAACTCAATCAGTACTTCGCCCAGCATTAACCCCTGTCTTTTTTGTTCACGACGGGCTAAATTTAGCTGTATTTCTGATACTAATCCTTCATCTAAGACGAGTTGGCCAAGCGATTTTCTACCTTGATTTTGTGTATCCAATATCTACTCCATCCATGGAAACTATCGCAGCGAAATCGGTGGTCTTTAGTTTAACTATTAATAGCTCTGCTTGTTCATTGGTTTAATTTAAATAAGATAGTAAACAGGTTGCAGTCATCATTGGATGACCGCAGCGGTATTAATATTTAGCTAATACTAGACCGTGGTGATGCAGTACAACAAGATATTTGCATGATCGCTGCCAGAGCCATAACGTTTAATTTTACCCGCTGCTTGCCAACGGTTGTCGCCGGTTGTTATGCCACCGTCACCATCAATAACATTGCTGATTTTTTCTGCGACTTTATCGCTGATATTGTCAGCTCGATACACTAAAAAAGTACCATCTCTCGTGCCATCGCCATCAAGATCACAAGTGTAGTTGGCATCAGCAGTCGCAATAACATCTTGGTTCGCACCTTTGACAATTTGGTGGGTTAGCTCGCGATCAAGATAAGGACCATTCCAGCCAGGTATCGCTCCCCCCTTACCATCGACATCGCTGACCATTAAATTATGATATGTACTATTGGTACTTGTTGGAACATGCCTTGGCCATTTCCCGGTATCTTTGTAATACCGAGCGGCGGCGAGTTTTAATTCGTGAATTTCTTGAACGTAAGCCGAGACTTTGGCATCTTCGATTGCTTCAAAAATTGGTGGGGCTGCAGCCGACGCTAATATGGCAATGACCGCCATTACTCCGATCATTTCCATTAGGGTAAAACCTAACTGTTTAGATTTTATAGCGTTAGCTGTGCTTGAATTGTGCTTCATGTGACACTCCGTTGTTTTTAATATCCTTTAATAAAACTATATGTCTTTATTTCAATAAAGTGAAGTAATTTAGGGCGAGAGAAGGCATAAAAGAGAGACTTTCAGCTTATGACGCATTTGGGCTAGTACAGATCGATTTATAGGATAAAATTTGTTGAGCAGGGCAAGTAAAAAAAATAAAACCCGCTCGATGGCGGGTTTTATTGATGAGATAAGTTTAACCAATTACTGTTGCTTACGCTGAGTTAAACGAAGTCCAAATAACCCCATTGCCATTAAAAATATGGTGGCTGGCACGGGCACCGATGTCGGTGGTAATGGTGCTGGTGTTACCGGCGCTAATTGTTGATCAAGCCATAAATATTGGTTTTCAAGCACCGAATTTAAACCTGCTGTTAGTGAGCTGGCCAGCTCGACACTGTTGCCAGCACCATCACCAAAACCCATGGCTGAAAAATCATTGGTATCAGTAGCATCCCAACCCATGGTTTGATAAAAGAAACCGATAGCGCCTTCATTTGCATCTACGGCGTAGTCGTCACCACGTAGTACCAATTGAAAGCTGTTGGTTGGATCTGAATGAGCGTTATACCAACCGACATTATTCCAAGTAACGACTAATTGATCATTGGTTAAGTTGTAATAAACCACGTCAGAAGCACGGGTATCGACATCACCGAAAAAAGGCGAAATAATTGGCGCACTAGCACCCGTTGGCCCTGTTGGTATGTAAGCGGAAATCCCATTTTCGAAGCTGATGTTGCCGTTATTATTGATAAATAGACTCGAATAAGTCTCGCCAAAAAAGGTCACATCAAAGCCTAAATCTAAACTCATGAAGCCGTCATCATTGCGGCCGTCTGCTTGGCCAACATTCGCTGAACTGCCGCCTCCGGTGGTAACGATGTTAGCGCCCAAATCGTTGGTATAGTAACCACCGGTTGTATAAACGCCTGGCGAACTATTTAAAGCTGAATCGGGGATAATTGACGCGTGCAAAACGCCACTGGCCAGCAGTAAACAGCTTGCCGATAAAGTAACGGCTGATCGAAATTTGGTTGTGCGATAATCCATAAAACTATTCCTTAATAAATTAGTGTTTCCTTCGCGATAAGGCAATAGTTGAGCCATGTTTTTATTTGATTGATTTATATCGATAATTTTCTATTTGTCTTGATGTGTTACATGTTTTTGTAAATTTTTTCGACAGTTTTGTATATAAATTAAGATTAAATTGATCAGCCTAATCGGCGCGATTAAGCAGGGTGATTGGCATGGATAATTCGGTATGGCGCGTTGTGCTTAAACTGGAATGGTCACGCCACTAAACAGCACGGTCGCGATGATTAAACAGAGCGTTATAAAAAACAGTGACAACCATTTCCCCCAGCGCATATTGTGGCTGGCCGCAGACCAAAACTTGGCTTGAGGTTTGGGGTCGGCTTTGTTTACTCTCGCGATTCGCATGCCATAAAGGTAAGTGCCGCTGACGGCTAAAGTACTTAAAATAACCCCAAAAATAAAATAAATAATTTTAGAAGGTAAACCGGCAAAGGTGCCAAAATGCAAGGGATCTGCGGCTTCAGAAATACGCGCATGCAACGACAAGTCGACACCACGATTAAGCGCGAGTTGCTCGCCAGATCTCGGATCGAAACTAATCATATTAGCCCGAGCTCGCACTAATATCGCACGGGCTTGGCCTTGGAATAAAACGCCGTCGCCGGCGTGTTGGGGAAAGAATACCTTGGTTATTTCAAGCGCAGGAAACTCAAGGCGGGTGGTCGCGAGCATTTGATTAAACACAGCGACCGAGGGCATCACGCTTGCAACTTGGCTTTGCTCGGTTGGAGATTTTTGGATTTTATTGGTTGTTGTTTGAACAGTTGTCTTATCTAAAGTCTTATCTAAAGTCTTATCTAAAGTAGTATCTAAGATTGTATTTAAGGTTTTACCTAAATTTGTATTTAAAGTTGTGCCGCGTTCGGGATAAGTCGCCCGCAAGCCTAATACTTCAACTAAATACCAGATGCCTGTCACGGCAATGATCAACACAAACCACAGGCTCCATACACCGGCTAAGCGATGAACATCGCCCCAGAAAAATTTTCGGTGTGAACGCCGTGGCATTCTGAAAAACCCACGCCACCATTTGCGGTAAATGACTAAGCTAGTGATTAATGACAGCATCATCCCCATGGCGACCGAGCTGACAATGGGAGTGCCGATTATCGTTGGCAACATTAAATGGCGATGGGCCATTCTAAAAAATCGTTGCCAGTTGTACCAGCGACCCTCTCCTAAATATTGACCACTGCTAGGGTGGAAAAAATTACGATGATAGCTGCTCTCATTTTGTAGATAAACCAGTTCAGCACTAAACCAAGGGTCGAGTGGTGCTTTAAGGTGCAGCAATTTCTTGTCGGGCTGCTGTTGTTGAACTTGTTGATAAATAGCAGCCCAATTGGTTGGTTTAACACTGCTAGTGTCCGTTCGCATCGCGGAATTAGTGAGCCAGTCTATTTCATGAGAAAACACCGCCAAGGTGCCGGTAATTAAAACGAAACAAATAAAGATCGAGAATTTAAACCCAACCCAGCTATGGACTTTGAACCATTTTGCTCGATTCACACCGTGACTCACTTCTGACAAATTAAACTAAAACTAAAACTAAAACTAAAAAAGCCCTAAATTAGGACTTTTTATCAAACGCGCTTAAAGGCTATTCAAAATGATAGGTCACAGATACTCCCACTTGACGTGGGGCGCCGCCACGAACCGAGACGCTATCGCCGTTGCCGACAGAATTCATCTGTAAGTAGAACTTATCTGTTAAGTTGGTGACATAGGCATCAATGTTGTAATTTTCGCCTTGGTAGCCGGCTTTTAAATTAACCAAAGTACGCGAGTTTAGTTTAACGCTATTGCTAAAGTCACTCCACATACTGTCTTGGTAATTAACCGTTCCGCTCACATAAAATGCGTCAGTTAGGTAAACGCGTGCGCCAATTGCTGCGGTTAGATCAGGTGAAAACACAAAGTCATTACCGTTTAAGTCACCCTCAGTTGGGCTAACGAACCGGGTAAACTCAGTGTGGGCATAGCCGATACTGGCAAAAATACTCACGTCGTCAGACACTGTATAATGCGTTTCGGCTTCAAAGCCATAAATCTCAGACTCGCCCGCGTTAACGGTAATGCAGTCATAGGTGGTTTCACATTGAGATACTTGCTGATCTTTCCAGTCGCCGTAATAAGCGTTGGCGTTAACAATAAGGTCACCTTGTAACCACACTGAGCGGTAGGCAAGTTCGAAGTTATCTAGATATTCTGGATCATACTGGTATTGTTCGCCAGTCAGCGATAGTCCGGCACCACCAGCACGGTAGCCCTGTTTGTAAAAGGCACTAATCGACGAGTCTTCGTTGATTGCGTAAGAAATGCCAGCTTGTGGTAAAAACGCATCATATTTTACTTGGTGTTCAGGGAAGTTGGTGGCGCTAAGTAAACTCATTAAATAAGCATTTGTTCCTGCAACATGGCCTTGAAATGCAGCGGGTACGGTGGCAGGATCTGGCAATTCGCTGCCAGCCACTAGGCTAGTCGCAGAATTGGATAAAGAATCTTGCGTTTCGTTATCATAACGGAAACCTGCAGATACCGTCACTCGCTCTGTCAGTTTGTAATCCCATTCAGTGAATAACGCATAGTTTGTCGTTTGCTGCTCAAACGGAGTGTGGCGATCAATTTCTAATATCGCGGGATAGAAAGGCGCTAACAGCGGGTTAGGAAGTAGGTCGGTTAGTTCAATATTGCTTAAACTACGCGTATCGTTAACTAACTCGACTTCGGTATAGTACAGCCCGACCACACCTTGTAGTTTGCTTGAGTTGTAACTTAGGCGGAATTCCTGCGCCCAGTTTTTGTCTTGGGCACTACGACCACGGTAAGCATTGCCGCCTTCTGGGCCTTCATCGTCATCGTCAATCCGCGAATAATCACCATCAATAAACGAAGTTATCGCGCTTAAATTAAACTGATCGTTTAGCTGATAATTTAGCTCAAGCGAACCCGTGGTTGCGTCATACTCTTCGTTGGCTGCGATATTGGCAGAACTGGTAAAGCTGTCGATTGGTTGTAAATCAGCACGGTAAATGTCTTGACCGCGCACGGTTTTGGCATGACTTAAGGCCAAGTTAGCACTGAATTTTTCGTTAAATTCGACATAATATTGGGCGCGAAGGTTGGTGTTTTCGCGGGCATCAAATTCGTCATCATTTAAGGTAACATTATTAATGTAACCGTCGGTGGTCGCACGTTGAGCAGATAAGCGTAACGCTGAATTTTCGGTTACCGCAATATTGGCCATTAACGAGCCAGCCTGCGATCCTAAATTACCCTTTTCAAGCTTTACGCTAGCCAGGTTCTGATCCAGTTGTGGTCGGTTAGTTTTCACCACCATTGCGCCGATCAGCGCATTACGGCCAACATTAGTCGATTGCGGGCCACGTAGAATTTCCACCTGATCAACATCCCATAAATCCTTAGGATTAAAGCGGGTTGAATAACCGGTATAGGCGACATTATCAATATATAAAGTGCCTAATGCGCCGCTGCCGCCCCCCGTTGATGCCGAGCTTTGAGTAATACCACGTAAACCAAAAGACTCACCGCCAGCAAAAGAAAAGGCGTTGGGGGTAATGTCGAGCAAGTCGCTAAAGCTAACTACTGGCATTAACGCAATATCATCGGCCGTGATAATAGAAACACTTTCTTTGGTGTCTTGCAGAGAACGCGCAATTTTTTGACCACTAACGGTAATAGTTTCCAGCGTTGACTCATCAGCAGGCAATGCCCCAGCAAAGGATAGTTGGCTGGTTGTTGCCATTAATGTTGCTAACGCAACCTTAGATAACGAAAAATGTTTCATGATGCTACTGCCTCGGATTTCTGGGTGGTGATGAAATTTGGCAGGATTGTAACACCCGCTTTAATTGTAAACAATAATGATTTGTATTTACTTGGAATAATATTGAACTAATTGAAATTAACTTAACTTACTGTATATCAATGAATTATGTGGTGTGGTTTTAATTATATGATTTATGTTGGGTATTAGTAGTGGGCTGTGCCTAATTAAAATCAGTGACTTAGCCGGTATGTGTTGAATAGTTATCGTGTCGTTTAATGGTAATATTTAAGCTTTTATAGTTAGTGGTTAACGCCTAGCTATAAAAGCTTAACCGTTTGGAGCAATGCATTAGTGCGCTTTAGCTTTGAGTTATGCCGTAGCCGATAATTTAGCGCCAGCTTAACACTGGCTCCATGAGCGTACTAAGTTGTGATAAATACCGGTTAAGCGTTTTACTTCAAAGTCATCACTGCCCCGTTCCATGGTTAATACTTGAATTGACTGGTCTAGTTCAAAGAGTTGCTCACGTTGCCCGCTGTCATTGACTAAGCTTTGAATCCAAAAAAAGGCGCAAACTCGCTTACCTTGGGTAACTGCTCGTACTTGATGCAAACTGGTTGACGGGTACAAAATTAAATCACCGGCACTTAATTTTACTTCTTGCGCGCCATATTGAGTTTCGATGGCCAACTCGCCGCCTTGGTAATCTTCTGGCTCATCAAAAAATAGCGTTGCAGACACATCAGTGCGCAAGCTTTGACCATCGGCGAGCGACATAATCGCATTGTCGACATGCAAACCATAATGACCACCATTTTGGTAGCGATTAAATTTTGGTGGAAATATTTTGTTGGGCAAGGCTGCTGAAATAAATGTTGGGTGAGTGCTTAAACGGTGCAGCAATGTTTGGCTTAAATGCTTGGTTAATTCAGCATTATCGTCCAGCTGCTGATTGGCTTTAACATGAACGGCTTGGCCGCCAGCGGTTAATTTGCCATCTAACCAAGGTGCTTGGTCAAGATGCTCTCGAAACTGCTGCACTTCGTCTTTGCTTAATACTTGCGGAATGGTAAGTAACATAATGATTTCCTGAAATCGCGTCTTTGACTATGGGTTATAAAGGCAGTCGGGGGTGATATCAGCTAACGTTGCACAGCCCATAAGTGCCATGGTTAGCTCAAACTCTTCAACAAACAGCCGTAAAATGTGTGCTACGCCGAGCGCGCCCGCAACACCTAAACCGTGCAATTGTGGTCGGCCAATCAGTACCGCGTCAGCGCCTAAGGCAATGGCTTTAAAAATGTCCGAGCCACGGCGAATACCACTGTCTAATAACAGGGTGAAATCGGGGCCAACCTGTTGGCGAATAAGCGGCAGCATTTCAATGGTGGCCGGTAATCCGTCAAGCGTACGTCCGCCATGATTTGACACCACAATGCCGGCTAAGCCCATCGCGGCGGCTTTTTTAGCATCGTTAGGATTGATAATACCTTTGAGAAAAATAGGTAATTGGGTTTGGGTTTGTAACCAAGCGATATCTTGCCACGTTGGCGCATCGCCCATTATGCCATTAAGAATAATGCTTTGATCGGGGTTTAATGTTTGCGGCGGCAGTTGAGTGTGCTGGCTTAAATTAACCGCTTCAACACCTGCTGGCATAGTAAAATTCGCGCGTTGTGCGCGGTTGCGCAGGCCATTTACTGGTGCGTCAATGGTCACGACTAAGCTGGTATAACCCGCTTGTTCGGCGCGTTTTACTAATGAGAGAGTATTTTCTTTAGTGTCTTGAAAATATAACTGGAACCACTTGTTGGTGGTTAGTTTGTCGGCCATTTGCTCAAGTGTGGTTGACGCAAGTGTGCTGCTAATAAAGCCAGTATTAATGACGTTGGCCGCTTCAATAGTGGCTAATTCGCCCTGCGGATGAACCAATTTTTGGTAAGCAACAGGGGCTAATAATATCGGGTACTTAAAAGATTGCCCGGCTAAATCGCACTGGCTTGAGGCATGCTCAAAGTTAGCCAATACTTTTGGAATGAGTTTAATTTGGTCAAAGGCATCGCGGTTGTTATTGAGCGTGATGTCATCGGCAACGCCGCCTTCGATATATTCATAAATATCGTGTCGGACAAAATGATGAAATATCCGTTGATAGTCACCCGGTGAAACAATATCGCGTGGGATCTGCTGCAATGGCGGGCTAATTTGTGCTGAATTTGGCATCGTTGACTAATTTAATAAAAATAATAAGTTAGGTGAATGTATATTATAAACCCAAGCAAGTACGGTTAGCACCTGCCTGAGTTTAGTTGTTGATCACTTTACATATTATAAAGTGACGCTTTTAGCAATTTACTTAGAACTCGTATGAAAGCGTTAACTTAGTGTTACGTGCTGCGCCAATGTAAGCAAAGGTACCACTGCGGTAAGCCGTTAAGTAGTAGTCTTTGTCAGCAAGGTTGGCGACGTTTAAACGAAGTTTTAGCTGCTCATTAATTTCATAGTTAGCAAATAAATCAAACACGGTATAGCTAGGTACACCTAGGTCTTCGCTTGCAGCGCTGTCAGGCTGACCAACGAAAACTTCACTTGAATAAGTTGCAACTGCGCCCGCAGAGAACTGTGGCGTTACTTGGTAACGTACTTGTGCGTAAGCACTTTGTTCTGCGAAGTTAGCTAGCTTTTTACCAATAGAATCATCATTAACTGAATCTAAAATCTCTGAATCCATCAATGATGCACCAAGCTGAATGCTTAAATCATCAGTAATGTTACCCACTAATGATACTTCAAGCCCTTTAACACGGTTTTCGCCTGTATTTAAAGTACCTTCAGACGTGTAGTCAGCACCTTCCATTACGTCACTTTTGGTGATTTGGAATATTGCAGCTGTTGCCAGTAATTTTTCATCGAACAGGTTCCATTTGGTACCAATTTCGATGTTCTCTACTTTTTCAGGCTTGCTTTGGGCAATTGTTGTTGTGTCGCCACAAATGCCGCCGTAACCACAGTTACCGCCAACATCAGACTCGCCGCCGTTAATGTTAGCAGCGGTGCTGTACGTTGCATAAATATTGCCAGCGTCGCTTAGCTGATAAACAAAACCGACGTGACCATTCCATAAAGTATCGTCATATGAATAGTTATTGTCGGTCACAATGCCAGTTGTTCTATCTCGACTGGCAACTGTATTATCGTAATCAAAGTGATCCATACGTACACCAACAAAGGCTGACAATTTATCGGTTAATTGTACCGTGTCCATTGCTGACAAAGAGATAGTCTCAACATTGTAGTCTGAGTCTTGGTCTCCTTTGGTGATTTCACGGCCTAATAAGGAGTTAATATCATCAACAACATTACCGTTAGCATCTTGTCCACAGTAGTTTGCACTAACACCACGACGGCCTGCGGTAATACAGTTGGTTGCAGCGGTATTGGTATTGTTATAAGCACCATTAACAACCGTCATGTCTGAATATTCACCACTAAAAATAAACTGATGTTCCATATTCGCAAGGTCAGCGGTTAAATAAGCATTTAATTGATTAACAAAGTAATCAACCTCTTGCCAACCCTGGTGAGTACTAAAGCTTGTTGTTGCCGCCCTTGTTGCGGCTAACGGATCGGTAACATCTCTGGTAGCTGCACCAATACCGGTAACAACGTAACCGTTTTCAGTGGTGCCGTAACGCATGCTATTTTGGAACGACAGTTGGTCATCGACCTTATAGTTTGCACGTACTGTGTAGGTTGAAACCGTTGTATCTAAGAAATCTTCATCTTGAGCGTAAGCCGGGACATCTTTAACAACTTTGCCTGTATCACGGTCAATGTAGCTGCCTAAATCAGGCTTGTCATGGGCGTTTAAGTAGTAGTAATCGGCAACGATTGCTAGCTTTTCAGTGGCATGTAGGTTGCCAGATAATGCAAAACCGGTGCGTTTTTTTGAGGCTGGCGCGCGATCAGGAACATCTGCACCGACCAATAAAATGTTGGCACGTACTGCGGCGTCTTCACTAATCGCAACATTGCTGTCTAAAGCAAAACGCTTGTAGTCATCAGTACCGACACCCGCTTGTAGCTTGTTAAAGTCATAATCAGTGTTGGCTTGCTTAGTGACACTGTTAACTGCACCGCCACTTGAACCACGACCAGCGAAAGTAGAGCTTGGGCCTTTAGTAATTTCAACTTGTTCAACCGCAAAGCTTTCACGCGTTGTCATGCCTGGATCACGAATGCTATCGACAAAAACATCACTACGCGCTTCGTGGCCACGGATTACGTAACGGTCACCAAAGGCGTTACCGTTTTCACCTGTGCCCAAGCTAATGCCTGGTTGTGCAGCAAGAATGTCACGTAAATCTTCTTTACCTGACTCTTGAATTTGAGTTTGGGTTAACACCGTAATCGTTTGTGGAGTTTTAGCCAGTTCAGCGACGTGACGTTTGTCACCTGAGATTTTCGCTTTGTATGGCGCACCTTCTTCGGCATAAGGGTTAGTATCACTCGCGCGTTCTGTAACTTGCATCGTATCAAGTACGATTGGCTCGTCAATATCTTGAGCGTGTACTACATTGCCCACTAATAACGCTGCAGTACTTAATAGTAAAGCGCTCTTACTGGCTGAAATAATTGGCTGGCGCAAACTAAGCGCTGGTTTAGCTTTAATACTGTTGTTCATGTTTATCCTACTTAATTATTGGTAATTAGTTATTGGTAATTAGAGAAAAATTAATGGGTATAACTAGGGTCAAACGTGCTCTTTTAAGTTTTTCAGGAGGCTGTGGTAAAGGTTGTGCCAGTTTGAGCATGTCTAATGCCGACTGATCTAACAGCTGATGTCCTGAGGTTTTCTTTATGCTCTGCGCTAAAACATTTCCGGTTGGATCCATGGTAAATTGCAGCTGAACAACGCCTTGTTGTTTTTGTTTTTTTGCTGCAATTGGGTATTGTTTGTATTTGTTGAGCCAAGCAAGTAAATGGGAAAAATAATCTTTATTACTGCCTTTAAAGCCACCCGTTGATTGCTCCATTGCAATGCCAGTGCCTCGGACGCTCGCTTTGGTTGCGACTTGTTCTTTTGCTGCAACTTGCTTGGTCTCTTGCGCTGTTGGTTGAGTTGGCTGGCTGACTTTTTTAGGCGGCTGCTGTTTAATTTCTTGTGGCGTCGGCTTAACAACTTTTTGCTGCGCGACCTTTTTGGTGACGATGTAATCGGCTTTTTTAGTTGTCGGTACTAACTTTTTAGTGGTGAGTTGTTTAACTGCGACTGTTTTTTTCTTAATTATTTTCTTGGTGATTACTTTTTTGACTACCACTGGTTTAACTGGTTTTGGTTGTTCTTTTTTAACTGATTTTACGGGCGCTGGTTTGATCGGTTCCGGCTTTTTTTGCGGCGTGGTGGCCAAGGCATCTTTGGCTAACAACTGCTTAGCCATGTCAGCATAAGAACCGATTTGGCCTAAGCCGACGTCAATACCATTGGTACCTTCGCCAGTTGTACCATCGGTGGGTTGGTGATTCGCAAAAGCGAAATAACTCACAGCGACCAGCAAATGAAACATAATTGACAGTACGGCCAGCAGCAGACACTTTAACCAAGGGCTAGGGTTCATTTAATTGGTCCCAGTCTGTTGAGTAATAAGATTAATCGTGGATATTTGATGCTGCCTAATAACATTTAATACGGTATCTAGGTAGCCAGCGGTCACCTGCTGGTCGACATGTAAATTAATGCTATTAGGAACATCTTTAGCGATCGCTTGGCCAAATTGCTCTACTGACATCTTTGTATCATTCCAATAAATATCGTTGCTCAGGGTTAAGGTGATTTGGACCGGTTGCGCAGTAATAGGGTGGTCAATCTGAGCCGCCACGGGGTGATTAAGCTCAACCGGAATAGAAGGTTGAATTGAGCCAGCCACCATAAAAAATATTAATAATAAAAAAACAATATTGATCAACGGAATAAGCGCATCATCAGATTGCTTTTTACGGGGTGATTTAACGCTTAAAAGGCTCATCGCTTAATCTTCGCTCTTATCGTGCAATACATTACCCAAGGTAACTTGCGTTATGTTGGCCGTTTTTAGCTGGGTTAGGGTGGTCATAATTGTTTGCACATCAATTTGTGGCTGTGGAATTAATACCGTGGCCAAGCTTGGGTCGAGCACCGCAATTAAGTCGGCTAACGCGTTAAATTCTTGCGCGTGTTTATCATCGGTTAAAGCCGTTGTTAACAGTGAAAATGTCTTATTTTCTCTGATGATAACTAACTGGGTTTTTTCTTCGCTGACCAGTGAGTCGCTACCAGCATTAGCCGTTTGTAATTCAAGCTTATGCCACTTTATAAACGTCGAGGTCAGCATGAAAAACATTAATAAAATGAATACCACATCAATCAATGCCGTTAAGCTAATGGTTTTTTTTGCACGCTTTGTTGTTGGTAACAATGCTGCCAATGACGAGGGCGCCGCTGATAAATTTAAGCTGTTGCTCATGAGGCGTTTTGCAATGTGCTAGTAGCCGGGCTAGTAGTGATCTGCTTGTTCGTAGCGCTAGCTTTGTCATTCGCTTTGATCGTAGCTTGCAAGGTAAATAGCCAGCTAAGATCGTCTTGGATTTGCTCCGTTTCAACTTCAACTCGACGCTCTAACCAGCTATGGGCAATTGATACTGGGATCGCAACAGCCATGCCGACAGCGGTGGTTAATAATGCCTGCCAAATACCACCTGACAATATCGCTGGATTGACTTGCGAGCCTGCGGCTTCCATCGCTTTAAATGCTTCGATCATGCCGAGCACTGTGCCTAATAATCCAAGTAATGGTGCAATCATGGCGATCACTTCTAATACCCGTAAAAAGCTGTGAAGCTGGCTAATTTCCAATTGTGCTAATCGTACTGACTCTGCTTGAGCGCTCTGGTCATCGAAATCAGCGTTATCAAATAACTGTAATGTTTTGGCAATGATTTTTGAGCGCGGATTCGCTTGGCCATTGACTAAGACTAAGGCTTGGCTGCGGTGATTATTCGCCAGCAGTTTTCTGGCCTGAACCGCACTGGTATTAGATAGTTTTAATACTGCCCAAAATTGTCCTATTTTAAAGAAAAAAACCGCAACAGCGACGATAGAGCAAAGTGCTAATGCCCAAATGACGGCACCGCCCTCGATTAAAAAATTAAAAAACATAAACATTGGATCTAATAAAGAACTGGCCATTTTAATACCTCTTAAGCTAATTAATTTGCATTGTTATCGCTGGGAAAGCGCTCTGGTCTGCTCCAGAGAATTTAGACTTCATTTAAATCATCACTCAATAAATAAAAACGAAAAGCTAAATATGATCGTTAATCGCAAGTCGAATGATTATCATTTAACTCTTGTGTTATAATAATCCCGCCTAAAAATTAAGTTTTAGAAAGAATGCTAGCTAAAATATGTTTTGATTGATGTGAACTTAGCGCAAAGTCTAATTTAAAAGTAAATTTATTATGTTATAAATCAGCCGCTTTTTAAGCCGATAGAGAATTGACATCTCGGCTTAGCCTGCTAAAAACCCGCACATAATAAGAGCTTAATATAGGAATGAATAGTGAGTTTTTACTTACATCACTATGAAGTGGAACTTAATAATTGATGAATAAATAATCAGATGGATAGTAATTTTATAAAACGGCTTAAACTAATGGCCATTTTTTGTCATGTAATTGACAGTGGTTCAATGCGCCAAGCGGCAAAAAATTTAAATATGACACCGTCAGCTGTCAGTCAGTTCATAACTCAGTTAGAAACAGAATTAGGGATCACCTTAATTTACCGCTCAACCCGCAAGATAAGTTTGTCGGAGGCGGGTTTAAATTATTACAAGCAGGGGCAGCAAATGTTATTGGCCGCAGAGCGAGCCGATAATGTGATTAGTGAGCAAAAAGATAGCCTCGACGGTGAATTACGGATATCTGTACCTGTTGGCATGGCGACTAATCCGCTAGCCGAAGCGCTGGCCGATTTATTAAAAAACCAGCCAAAACTTAATTTAAGTATTATTGCCAGTGACGAATACGTCGACCCAATTGCCGAGCGAATTGATATTGCGATTAATGTTGGCCAGCCTGCCGATTCAGGGTTTATTTATCATTATTTAGGCGATCCCGCGCGACATTTTTACGCCAGCCCTGAGTATTTACGGCTACATGGGCGCCCGGTAGTGCCTGCAGATCTGGAGCAGCATAGTTGGTTAGGGTTAAGGTGTAACTGTGCATTAAATCAAACTGTTTTGACTAAAGCTGGCCACCATAGTATTAACTACACACCGAAACTAAGAATGCAATTTAACGATCTTAATTCAATGATTGCTCATGTAAAACAGGGGCTTGGTATATCTGTGTTGCCGCGATTAGAAATTAAACGACTCATTGGCACCGGTGAATTAGTGCCGGTATTAGACGATTGGTCAATGCCGGGTTTTCATCTTTATGCGCTGACCATGGATAAAAAGCTGTCACTAAAAGTTAAAGTAGCGCTTGATACGCTTAAAGACTATTTTAATAAACAAGTTCAATAACTAACACTTATATTCCAGTCGATGCTTGACTGACCAACGATTTCGACTTCAAAAGCTTTACTGGTAGTGCCTTGCGCCGCATATGACGCCTCAATAATGGTGCCTGGACGAAATGTCCACTGTCGGTTTGTGCTAAGTTGTCCTGCTCAATGCTAAAGATAGCGACCGAGGTATGCAGCGTATCGTTGACAAAAGTGCTTTTTAAGCCAATTTCTGTGCTTTTACCTGTTAGCGGGTCAAGGAAGTCGCCATTACGGTCAATCGCTGTTTGCGGTTTGAAAATTTCGGTATAGCTGGCATAGAGTCGGTAATTAGCAGTCAAATCATAAAGGGCGCCGATATAAGGCACTACTACTACCCCGTTCTCACCAAAATCTACTATTGCTCCGTAGCTGGTACCTTGACGTTGCCAGTTAGATAAGCGGGCACCGGTAATGACTTTTAAGTTATCGCTTAAACTTAAGCGAGTCGCCGCGTAAAGCCTTTTTGCTCGGTTTCAAGATCGGCCGCTACGGTACTTCGGTTGCCCATTGCGGCTGGGCATACGAGCCATCCCATTGACTAAAATCGCCGGTTGCCGCTGCACTTATTACTGCAAAGTTATTGGTAGTGGCTTGCCGCTTGCTCACTAGTGCGCCAACTACAAACTCATGCTCTTGATTTAATAAAACAAAATCGCCTTTTAACTGAACGTCAATGCTGTTTTGTGTGCTGTTACCATTACTTTATAAGCCCACGCATTGAGCCCGGTACCAGTCGCTGAATCAGGTGTGACATAAAGGTAAAGTAATTTAGACTCTTGATTGTGTTCAATATGATTGAAATTGGTAATGAGCTGCCAGCCATTATCGAAAAAATGCTCAAGGTTGGCAAAATAATTGTTGCTGGTGGTATCCCATTGGGTCCAATCTGCCGCGGTGGTAGTAGAACGATCCCAATTAGTACGACTGCCATCGCTGTACCACGGCGCTAAATTGCCCCACGTTGGTGAAGTTGGGGTGTTTTTCTGCTGGTTAGCACCGACGCGCAGTAGAGTGTCAGGGCTAAGATCGGCTTCGACCACACCATAAAATACCTGAGTCTGCTCTTGATAAAGCTCAAGGAACGAGTCTGCTTGTTGGTATTTAGCGACTACTCGTGCACGGATTGTTCCCGCTTCATTTAGACCAGACGCTAAGTCAGCAGTTAATTAGCGTTTATTCCAGCTGCCAATACTGGTATTAAGGTAACCTTCTAACTCAGCACTGTCTGCCTTTTTACGCACTAAGTTGATTGACGCTGAAGGGTCACCAGCACCGGTGAGTAAACCCGTTGCACCACGAAAAAACTCAATGCGCTCGTAAATAGACACATCGGTAATTGTTTCGCCAGAGTCACCGGCTAAACTCCAAGCCAGTGGCACACCATCTACTTGATAGTTTTCAATGTCAAAACCACGCGCTTGAAACGTGTTACGGACGTTATCGACTTCTTTAACTGAGATACCTACCGCGCTAACTGCAACATCGGCCAGGCTATCGAAGGCTTGATCTTTAATTCTTTGGGCGGTCATTACACTAACAGACTGCGGCGTTTCTCTTAAGCTAAGTCCTAATCTGGTGGCGATATCAATGTTCTCACCGACTGCGTATACACCCCTGACTGTAATTTTTTCAGTTTGTTCGGTGGCCAATGCCAAGCTTGGATTTAAAGCAAAATTAACTGCAACAACCAGTGGCAGTAATTTAAAACGCAGCTTCATATTAATGCAAATGATAATCAAAAATGCTGCGGTTTTTGACAGTACTTAATACTATTTTGTTATTTTTATATATTTTGTTTCTGTAACTATCTGAAAAATTGGTGTTCTTATTAATGATTATTCGTAAGTGATAATGATTATTAATATTGATCTTATTGCGATTGGCTGGGATAATTCAACGAAATAACGAAGTGATATCACAAGGATTATAATGACAAATAAATTAAAACAGCTAGGTAAAGTGTTGACGTTAACCGGCGCATTTGGCATGTTGGCCAGTTGTGGTGGCGAATCTAACGATGCACAAATTGTCGTGGCAGGAGAAAAAGACTTTCCTAGCTATGTTGAAAAGTTATATCGCAGTGAACAAATTGATTGTACTGATTTAAACCTTGACGGCACTTGCGGTGATGGCGAGGTGATATCTGACATTTCAACAACCAGCCCGATCATTAAAAGTTACGAGGGTTTTTACTTAACCGCGGTCGGCAATAGCACCATTATTACCCCTTTTACCACGTTAATTAATAACGAAGTAATGTATAACCCGTTAGTAAAAGGTGACATTACTTTAGCGAAAAACTATTTAAGTTCGAAATTCTCGTTAGACTTTTCGGCGTTAGATACAACTGACGGCCCAGAAGCATCAGCGAATGAAATTATTGCATCATTAATAAAAGCCAATCAATTAAGCAGTAACAATCCATATATAAATATTGCTGCTGCAGTGGACTTGATGGTCTATGCCGGTAGTTTCACGGTTGAACCTTTACAGATCCATCTCGACAAACAAACGCATCCGCAATTAACGGTTGAAGGCAGTTTCTCGCTCAATACGACAGGGCAGGTTAATGTCAGTAATTTTGACTTGCACCCTGTAACGGGGCGGATGATTATTATTGCTGATGACGATACCCGCATTGCGTTAAATGCCAATACGGGTGCTTATGCCGTTGTTACGACTGACTCTACAGCCGAGTCGATCGCAGATCCTGCTCCAAGCCCGAGCAAACCGTCGGCCGTACAATCAAGTTATACCGCGCCGCTACCGCAAAAAGATAGCGACGACGATGACGATGACCATGATGAAGACGACGATTATGGTGATGACGACTATGATATCGATGATTGGTATGACGATTATGCCGAGTGGTTAGCACAGCAAAATGGTTCGAAATATACTAACGTTGCACAAATAGTACAAAGCAATTCGACTAATCAGTTCTTTATGTTGAGTACGAGTAGTGAGCAGAACATCGCGACGACATGTGCCGCGACAGGTGAGCAGGGAATATTCCTGATGGCGATGGAGCAAGGGGCAGTAGTAACAGCTTCATCAGCGCCGGTTAAAACCTCAACCCAGCAAGTGTCAGCTGGCGCTAATTATGTTGGCATCGATGCTTATAGTGCGGCATCGACACCAGACATTGACATCTTTAATCCGCCAACAACTACCCCCACCACCACTGACACTCCATTACCCGATGCAATCCCAGGCATTGATAGCAGTGAGGCCGCTTGTTATAACACCAGCTTTAAACAGATGGCCATAACTGACGACTCTACTGTGATTGCAGTGGTCGCCGATAATACGAGCGGCGATACCATTCATCGCTTGTCAGGTGATACGCTAACCGAGCAGTCGAGCCCTGGATATCAACTTGGTGCTGGTATTTCAGTGGTTGATATTACGGTTTCTAATAATGGCGAATACGCCGCCTTTACTGATAGTGCCGGACTCGTATCGTTGGTTAACTTTAATAGCATGACATTGGTGGCAAGTTATAACTATGCAGGATATCAATTAAGCCAAGTCGCGTTTATTTCGGAGCAACAGTTGGTAGTAATAGGCAATGGCACTACTGCTGCTGGCACGGATAACCAAGTTCTGTTTATGAGCTATAGCAGTAACACTTTAGCGTTATCGCAAGCGGTAACCCTGGCGCACGATGTTGATAAATTAACGGTTAATAAAAATGCTAAATTAGTTGCTGTGGCAAATGATGAAGCCATTAGTATTATAAACGCGAATGAGACAACGCCAGTAATACAAGTGAGTTACTCAGATGCTGGTCAGCAAATAAACCAAATTGGTTTATTGTCTGACAAAGTAATATTTAGTGCTAACTCAAGCTTGTACTATATTTCTCTGGAAGGTGTATCAGGCTCAGAACTGAGAGCTGCGCAACGTTATTTAACCCAAAGTCTACTCGTGAAGCCGCGTCAAACTAACGCAACGGCTGCGCTTGATTTACCGACGACATTGCCAGGGCTTGATAGCGTTACCATAAGTTGGAGCACCAATTACCCGGCGCAACTCGATGTGACGACAGGTCATTTAAATTATACCTATGCCAGCGATATAACAGTAACCGCGAGCATTAGTGGTTTGTTTAGAGGCGAAACGCACACCATAGAGAAGTTGTTTAAACTCTAATTGGCCAGCCAATAAAAAAACCAGCCAATTGGCTGGTTTTTTTGTGCTCAACAAAAGCATATCTTTAAATACAATTGGCTCTGTTGTACTAAAGTGTTGCTATTAGAACAGCAAGTCGCTGTAAACCCATCCGTGGGGGCTCAGGATCAGCATCCATGCTGCTCAAGCTTGATTTCTCTAACACCAACACTTTGAATCTACTAGGCACATAGCTACATTTAAGGTGAACATAGCCAATACAATTGGCTATGTTCACCTTAACGGTGTCTGAGTTGTTAATTTATTTAATATCAATGAATTATACGTTTAGCAAACTTTGCGACGCCGACCAAGCTCACGCTTTCCTTGCGTTCACCCTGCGGGGCCAGCTAAAGCTGTTAAAATTTATTCCCGATAATTTTTTAGATTTCCGTGCGTGCGTAGCCATGGATGGCGCAGTTAGAGCGACGCAGGATGCCAAAGCCGAGATGCGGATTGAAATCGGTTCCGTTAATACAGGTATTTATAGGGAGATCAGCAACTAACACGGGTCGCTTTTCTTTTGGTTACTCATTCTTTGGCCAAGCAAAGAAAAGTAACTGATGTGCTAGCGCCAAAACTTAAGAGTGTGCAAAGACATAAAGCACATCAAGCTTATTGCTAGCCACATTTAACTACAACATAATCAATATAATTGTTATTAAAATATCCAGTGGTAATACAGACCTGCATGGTTACCGTCAACCGTTTGGCGAGTATTACTGCTGATTAAGCTAGTGCGGCCTGCGTCGGTGCGCTCAAACAGTGCCATTTCGGTATCAAAATAATAACTGATCGACACCAAACGAAATTCAAAACGACTGTTATATTTAGGCCAGTCATAGGTGACTGAGCCAACCCAACCGGTGCCGTTACCTAACTTGTGACTAATGCCCATGGCTAAATCGTCTGCATCGTAAGGGGTTTGGCCTGGTTCAAGCAGTTGTTGATAATTACTCAGCTGGGTAAACAAGGCAGCGCTGACGACATCGTAGTTATTTTGCGGCGGATCACCTGCGGTGGTGCCTGTGTTTAAGCCCAATTCAAGTTGCTGTTGGCTGTGATCTGAATAAGCGTCGCTATTACCAAAATGATTGTTGAAATGATGCGTTACCCCAAAACCGATTCTAATACGCTCATTAAGCTGATAATAAGGAATAAGCTCTAATTCAAAACGCGACAGTTTTAACGCGGGATCTTCTTTGCGATCCCAGTGGTAACCCAAGTTTAATTGCACATCAACTTTAGGTGATACTTTAAAATTAACCCCAGCACCCACTACCGCAAAACCGCCAGCACGTAAGTTTGGATAATTGGACGATTCAACCGCCTCAACGTCTTCGGGCAATGCTAATTGATTATCAGGGTTTTGGCTGTTGTGATATACAATCGACGCATTGGTATAGGTATCAACAATATCGCTCGCGAAATAGTCGCCACCGTTGGTTAGGCCGCCAAATAACGAGTAGCTGATCATGTCTTGATCGCTCGCGCTAACCAGGTTGCTTGCTAGTACTAATGGTAACGCTAGCAAGGTGAAATTTTTAGTCATCACTCACATTCCTTTTTGAATTAATTTTAAAATTTATAGTTGATGCCAGCGACTAACCAAGTCGCGGCAAACTGATTGCTTTGTTCGTAACGGTTAGCAGACAAGTCGACTTGCCACGCCTTGGTGAGCTCGTAACTAATAGCCAAGCTGTAAGTTTGAGCGTCGAAGTCACCTAAACGGACATCGTTACTGCCATAACCTGTGGTCGCAAAGTAATAGGCATTACCATTTTGGTTACGATAAAAACTGGCGTTAGTTTGTTGATACCACGTAAATTCAGGGGTAATAAACAACCCGTCTATCACTTCAAAACTCAATGAATTGGCGAAAGTATGCGAATTTATGCCCCAATCATCAGAGTAAAAACGGTAGCTAAAGTTACCCGTTAACCACGACCATGGCTGGGTGGCTAAGCTTAACTTGGTGCCATACGAGGTACGATCATCTGGGCGACTGTCTGCGGCTAAGAAAAACTCATTGGCGTCAATCTGGCCATTGTCATTAACGTCAACATGACGAATGATGCGTAAGTAGTGATTGCTTAGGTAACCAGAGTCTTTGGTGCCAAATAAGGTTAAATCAAAGGTCATGCTCGGGGAAATAACCTGAGTGAAACCCGCTTCAAGCGCTAGGCTTTGCAGTTTCTTTTGTTGGCGTGGTATCACTACTTGGCCAAAGTCAGTGATCAATTGCTGCTGTAAAAATTGGGTTTGTTCAACTGAATTTCGCTCGACTTGGGTTTTGTCATGTAGGTATGAAAAACCAACATTAAGTGAGCGGTTTTTAAATTGATCTAAAAACAATAAATAAGCCGCTGACAGCCCATTGCTTTGATAATCCTTTTCACGCGAATGCGACAAACCAACCGTTAATTCATTGCGGTATTTATCTCGAATGGTCAACGCGCCGTTAACAGATTTACGGACATCGGTTAACGGATAACGTTGAATATAATAACGTTCGATATCATTGATATAACCGAGCAAGGTTTGATCCGTGGTATTTTGGGTTTCTAATAATTTAATTTTTCGATCTTGCCAATCTTCAACCGTGGCATCTGCAGGTTCGGCAATCGCCCACGAGGGTGAAGCGCCAGACACCGCGTCGTAACCGACACTAAGATCTAAGCTGTAATCAACCCCAAAATTTAGTTTTAGCGCCACTGAGGTATCAGCAACTTCAATTCGCTGATTATCTTCCTTGTATTGCATTTGGTGGATTGAAATTGATTGTTCTGCTTGCGCCACCCCTGATGCGATTGCGCTGGCACCAAGTAATGTAATTTTTAAATGCTTATTCATGAGCTTCCCTATTTTTCACAGCCGCAGCCGTCTATTTACAACCACAGCCGCCACCGGCAACACCGTTGCCGCCAAGCGTTGCTTCTTTTGAGATAAAGACCTTAGTAGCGAACTTCGCTAATGTTGGCGCGACGCCACCTGTCATCACAGGCTCGGCCAAGATCGCTTTTTGCCAAGGCTTTACTTGTTTTAAGCCAAGACTTGAATTAATCCATTCAAAGCCACGATTTAACCATTTTCCAGCGGGGCTGACAGTGTCTGGCGTTGCAGCGTTAAGCGGCGCCATTGGTGTCAGTGGGCTGGTATTTAATAGGGGTAGCAAGGGCAATGGAGTGAGCGTTGCTGTATTTATTTTGTTGGGCACGGCCACGGGTTCAAGCTTGACTCGGGTCTTAACTACAGCCGGCTTAGTTATTGACGTCAGCGGTTTAGTCGCGCTTGGATTGATCGCGTTTAGCGTAGCAACAGGCGTGAGCGCAGCAGGTTGATCGTCATTAATCGGCTGAGCCAGATTATTTAAACGGCCCTTGGTACTAAAGCGTTTAACCACGGTGTGAGTTTCAATGCTGGTGGCCGGTTCTATGCTTAACGAGATTGCCATCACTGAGTTATTACCACCTAGTGCTAACAGCATCAGACTAATGAACGGTAAAATACGTTGTTTCATAATGATAACCCTAGCTGTTGCAGATCACTTATGATCACTTGATCTATGTGCGGAATAGCGCCATAACGCACGCCCAACACGGTATTGTTTTTAATGTAATAAAGCGCCGGCATTCCGATTGGGGCAAAGGCCCCAATCACTTGCTGTGATTGGTCGTCGATCACTCGAAAACTAAGCGCCATCTCAGCTAAAAATTCGGCAGCGAGTTGTGGGTCTTCATCGACTTCAATGCCGACAAACTCAACGGGGGCTGTCACCAGTTGCTGAGACAGTTTATTCATTTCGGGCAATTCAATGCGACATGACACACACCACGAAGCAAAGAAATCGACCAAGCTTATTTTGTCGGGATCTAGCGCCAGTTGCTTGGCAATGGCCGGCGGTAATTGATCGCCGCGGCTCAAGGCATGAGCAGATGACAAGGTGCTAAAACAAGTAATTAATAAGGTAATAAGGGCTAAATGGCGCATGAGGTTCTCTTTAGTTAACTAAACGTAATTGGTTGGAATAGATGCCATTGAGAATTTGCTGAAATTGCTCAATAACGTCGTTGCTATTAGTAGCGAGGAAATGATCTTCAATACTGCCCGAGCTACAGGCCCGCAGTTTTTCTTGTGCGAGTGCCGTATCGCCCCTGCCACTGGTATCGAAATACATCGTGACAATGCGAACCCCTAACGACTTGGCATATTCACATAACGGCACTTGACTGGCGCAGTTACCGTCACCGTTTTCAATTAAATGACACCAATCGCCCGAGATATCAGCATCAGTCATTAAAAACAGAATTTTTTGGGTAGCCGGGTAAAGGGAGTTATCAAAAGCAGCAGGTTGATTATTGCTGCCGTATTCTTGCCAAGTCGGGGACAGTAAGCGCAAGCCCCATAACAAACCTTGGTCAATTTCGGTGCCACCACTGGTTGCGTTGTTGGCTGACGCTTGGTCAATCATGGTGTCGATATCAGCGACATCGTCGGTTAAAATTAAGCGACTGACATTAGGCGTTGAATAACAATATTGATCAAATTCTTCGAGTTGAGTGTCCTCCTGACTTAATAACTGCGGCCAATCTAAATAAGTATTGGACCATGTCTGAAGGTTTTTTGTATAACATTTGGCATCTAAATAGCCATTAATCTCGGTGGTGATGCCAGACGAAAATGGCGCTGCGGCTAATTTCATGTTGAGATACTTGCCATTTTCGGCGCTAAATAACTTCGATATTTGCGCCAGCGTTGCGCCCATTGTAGCTTCTTCGCCCGACATAGAACCTGAGTAATCAAGCACTAAACTCATTTCTATGGTTTGAGTTGAAATATCATTTTCAGCCTTTATTGCACTATTAACGGCTATTTGGGTGCCTTGCTGGTCGATACGAAGTAAGTAAAAGGGCGTGATTAGATTGGCGCTAACCTGGTAACCTTCCTCAAGTTTATCGACGGTTAAATCATCGGTGCTTATCTTATGTAAGCCACTAAAATTACTAATGATTTCTGCTGCAGAACTAAGATCTTTTGCCGAGCTGTCACTGTTGCGCAGGCTGAGAAATAGCGCGCTAGTTTCGGTCGCATTCGCAAGTTGGGTTTTGCTGGCTAGCCCTTGCGACACGGAAGCGGCCACTCCCCCGATCGCAAGCAATAAGGGAATGACAGCCAAGGTTGCAATCATGATAAAGCCTTGCTGGCGGCGTTGGTACTGCGGTAAAACCTGAGTTGTTTTATTCATTTGATTACCTGGCAACCGTGATATGGCGGGAATAAATAGCGCTAAAATCGCTACTATTGCTGAGTTTGGCAAACAAACTGTAATCGGATAACTCGACACAAAGTTCGACCACAAATAGCGTAATAGCGGCGTCGGTGTCTGATGCGTCGGCCTTGAGTTGGTCTTTAAATGGGGCGCTATTAAACGGCGGACATTTGAGGCTGAGGTCGCCGATTGAAATATCTTGAAATTCGGTCTGATTACCTCGGTAATTAGCACCGGCACTAAGGGCAACTTGATGAACGTTAAGTGTTACATCACTGTGGCCTAATTCGCTACGGGCGATAGTCGCTAATTGGTCGACTTGCTCCTGGGCTAGCGGCAACCGAGTGTCATCGTTACTATCAAGGTAGTATTGGCTGCGGAGCGAAATAATGGTGGCTAAGCTGTAACCCAAACGATCGAGTTGATCTTTTGACTGAATATAGCGTGTTAAATCAAAGCTCAGTAGAATAATTAGTAGCATAGGTATCAGCACAAAAATCATTTCGATCGCGATGGCGCCTCGCTGTTGCGAGTATTTTTGATTAAATTTTTTCATATTTCACGATAACGCTACTATTAAATTTCAGGGTGCCAAGTAGTGGACTAATGGTGTCTAAATCATAAGTAACTTCAAACCTAGCAATTGGCGCAATATCTTCGCGCTGAGTTTGAGTACACTGACTGCCGTCGGCTAACTGAGCCGGGCAGTAGAAAAAGTCGGTGTTGGTGACTTTGACTAAGCCGCTGTCAATGAGCGAGCCAGGATTGTTGTTGATAAGATCCTCAATTATCGTTTGATAATCACCGGTGCTGCCCGCAATTTTAATCGCTCGCGCCGCTTCCGCTAAGGTATCGTTAAGGCTGGCGCGGATCAGCATACCGCGACTTAACTCGATGCCACTAAAGACAATAAAGATAAATAACGGTAAGACTATTGCTGCTTCAACTGAGAGTGAGCCGCGTTGTAAAAATAGCCTGCTACTACGACGCATCATGGTTGTTTTTCAGTTTAAGCTGGCGGTAATAATCAATGTTTTGCTGCACTTGCAGTGAATTGAAATCTTGTGCTAACACCTTCCGTGCTACGGCTTCGTTGTCGTTCATGGCTAAAGCTAACGCCAAATTTTGACGTACTTTTAAGCTACTCTGTTGCTGTTGGTATAACGGAAAAAGTAACTTAATGGCTGGCTGATATTGCCCTTGTAAAATATGGTTAAGCGCTAAATTATTTTTAAATTTAATGTTGCCTGGCGCAAGAACCATCGCTTGAATCAAGTAGTCGTGTGCTTGCGAATAATTGGCTAACCAACTGTAAGCCACGCCTAACGCGTTTAAGGTCGTAATATCTTGCGGCGCAAGGGTATGTGCTTGGCTTAATGCTTGCTGTGCCTTGGCGTAGGCTTGCTGATCTAGCTCAATTAACCCCAGTTCACGCCAGCCGACAAATTGAGTGCCATCGAGCGCAATCAGTTGGTCGATATAATGACGCGCAAGTTCAGGTTGTTTTATTTGGCGAAAGGCCTGACTTAAATTGAGTAATACCGAGCTATCGCTAGGTTCTTTTTTCAATAAGGCTTGATACAGGCTAATCGCGGTTCGCATATCGCCGCTCTGATGCGCTATTTCAGCCAAACGCCAGTCAGACAGTTTGGCGTTGAGCTTGGGCGCCGTCGTTTGGCAGCCGCTTAATAAGAGCAAGCCAATTAATAGACTAACGGTGTTGATCTTTTTCATCAGTTACTGCATTCCTTTTAGCGCGACACTTAAGAGCGAAATGTAAGGCGCCACAATCATCACCAGCATGGGGGTAAAAATAAGAACCAGCATCGGTATCGTAATTTGAGTGCCAAGCTTTGCAACTTTTTCTTCGAGGGTTATTTTGCGTAGTTCACGGTTTTCGGTGGCAAAATTACGTAAGCTGGGTGCCAACGGCGAGCCAAATTTCTCCGCTTGATTTAATACCGTGACTAAGGCGGTTATTTCGTCGAGCTGATTACGCTGGGCTAAATTATTGAGCACGGCTTGGCGGTCGGGGTTAACCTTTAAATGGGCTAAGGTTTGCTGCCATTCGCGGCATAACTCAGGTTGAATATCTTGTAGTTGCGACGACACTAACTCGAGGCTACGGTCAATAGTCGAACCTGCCTCAAGGCAAATAATCAATAACTCAAGATTGTCGGGTAAATCACGAATAATCGCAGCCTTACGAGCACTTTGACGTATACGTAAATAATATTCAGGGGCTAAATTGGCGATAAACGCCAATAGAAATACTTTTAATAGCCCGCCAAGGCTGGCATTTAAATGAATATCGCCAGCAATTGCAGCGAAGATTAAAACCAGCGCTGCGCCGCCAAACTTGATTAAAACCAAGGTGCGGACAGCATGAGCCTGATAAAAACCAGCGCCGTGCAAAGCAAGCTGTAATTTAGCGACTTCGTGATCGCGCCAGCTTAAATCATGCGGCGATGAAAATAAGCTTTGCTCGGTATCGTCCTTGGCATTGTTGTCGTTATTAACGTAACGGGCTAATCGTGCTTGCTGTTGTTTTTCGTTGCGCAACTTTTGCAATAAAAACAGTGTTAGCAGCGCGCCACAGGACAATAAAGCGAGGCTTATCAGCCATAACGGATTGGTCCAAACTGAAGAGTCAATAGCCGATTGTGACATGTTACACCTCGATCTTAGTCATACGAGAAATTAACAACAACCCGAAGCTGATGCTACAAACAACATAAACACTGACTTTTTGACCTGATGGATCATAGAGTAAATAATCAAAAATTTGCGGTGACATGAAGTAAAAAAGCACCAGAAAACAGACTGGTAACATCGCGATAATTTTACCCGAGGTGCGAGGTTCGGCGGTCATGGCTTGCGCCTTTTTACGAAAGGCTTTGCGATCGTGTAAATTGGCCATTAACTGATGTAAAACTTGTGACAGTTGGCCACCGGAACTTTGATTAAGTAACAGGGTTACCGCAAAAAATTTAAAGCTAGGTTCGCGCAATTGCAATGTTGCATGGTTTAACGCATCTTCAAGCGACACACCAATGGCAAGCAGGTCGTTTATTTCTTGAAAAATATCGCTGACTGCGCCATCCATTTGCTGGGCAACGTGCTCCATTGCGACCGACACTGTAACGCCAGCGCTTACAGCGCGGCTGATGGTTGAAATTGCCACAGGGAAATCTTGTTCAAACTGCTGGTGTTGGCGCTTGGCCAGCCAGGTATACACCATATAAGCTACAGTAATATAAGCGGCTAAAATCAACAATACTTGGGTCGAATTTGGTAATGGCGCACTGATTGTCCACAATGGATAAACGGCTAGTACCGCGACTATCACCATCATCACGAGGCGATTTTTCCCTAGCACTGCGTTGATTCTCAGCTGACGTTGACGCAAGGTTAAGCGCCAGCCAGTAAGTTGAGTTTGCTGATTAAATAACTGGGCTTGATCTACTTCAGCGTGCTGATTTATGCCGTCTTGCAGATATTTTTCGTGCCTTATCGACATTTGCTTTTGTTGGCGATGCTGCCGAACTAAGCCGACAATCGCCCCGCACATAATAAGAAAAAACAGCGCCGCTAACCCTAAGTTCATGCAGCCTCCACCAGTTTCATTAATGCTTTTTCTAAGCCAAAGTAACGTACTTTTTCGAGGCAGTGCGGCACAATGCCGTGAGTGATAAACTGTCCTACTAGGTTGCCTTGGCTGTCTTCGCCTTGATATTGATAACTAAACAAATCTTGAACTAACAAGGCTTCGCCTTCAAGGCCGACTAATTCTGAAATGCCGACGATACGGCGTTTACCATCACGCATCCGCTCTACTTGTACTATTAAATCAATCGCTGAATTCATTTGGCTTTTTAACGCCAATGGCGGCAATTGGGCTTGGCCCATTAATAACATGTTCTCAAGTCTGATTAAGGCATCGCGAGTTGAGTTGGCATGCAAGGTTGACATTGAGCCGTCATGACCGGTATTCATCGCCTGCATCATTTCAAACGCTTCTTCGCCACGCACTTCACCGACAATAATACGGTCGGGACGCATCCGTAACGAATTTTTTAATAAGTCACGCAAAGTCACTTCGGCTGAGCCTTCAGCACTTTTAGGGCGTGTTTCTAGGGTAATGACATGATCTTGCTGCAGTGATAATTCGGCTGAATCTTCAATAGTAACAATGCGTTCGTTTTGATCAATTTGATGAGAAAGCGCATTAAGTAAGGTGGTTTTACCGGCACCGGTTCCGCCTGACACAATAATGTTCAGACGACAATGACTGGCAATTTTTAAAAAGGTCACCATGGCATCGGACATCGCGCCGCGCTCGGCTAAATGCTCAAGCTGCAAGCTCATGTTGCTAAATTTACGGATTGAAATGGTGGTACCGCTTAAGCTCAATGGCGCAATAATAATATTAACTCGGCTACCATCTTTGAGGCGGGCGTCAACCATTGGGCTGCTTTCATCGATGCGTCGGCCGATATCAGACGCGATGCGCCGTGCAACGTGCAACAGGTGGCTTTCATCTCTAAATTTAAAGTGAGTTAAAGACAACTTGCCGTGGCGCTCAACATATATTTGGTTGTAACCATTGATTAAAATATCATTGACCGTGTCGTCATTGAGTAAGGTTTGCAGCGGACCTAGCCCCAACATATCCGCCATTAATAGCTCAGAAATTTGCTGTTGCGCGTGAAAGGTCAGCGGCAAGCGCTGACGATTGGCAATCGCGGTGACGGCTTCTAAAATTCGTTGCGACAATTGCTCCGTTTCAAGTTTTACCGCGACCGCCGGATCGATGGTTTGATAAATTTCTTCGCGGATCACTTCATAAGATTGTTCGCTGACCTCATGTTGGTGCTCCGCCTGCTCACTGACAACCTGCGGCTGGAGTGGCTGAGCTTGCTCAATGGTTTTGCGACCAAACATTAGCGTTTCCACCGTAAACGTTGCAGAATATTGGTTGAGTTACTCTGGGTAACCCCGAGGATATCTTCAGCAATTTTATTGATCGCACGACCAATAACCTGAGGTTTATCGACCAATGACAGGCCAAGTTGAGCGGCCTTGTTGACCGCTTTTGGCGCAAAAGGTAAAACATGATCAAACACACGCCCTAGCGCTTGCTCTATCTCAGTTTGCGTTAGCGCAAGTTCGCGTTCGTTTTGGGTATAGTTTAATACCAGCAGTAAGCGCTGCTGTTGTTGCTTGTTGGCCAATAAGGTCAGTAGATTTTTGCAATGGCGGATCCCGGCCAGCGTCGGTGGACAAATGATAATTTGAACATCGGCCGCAATTAGGGTGTCTGAAATGCCTTGGTCAGCTAATAAATGACTCGGGGTATCCCACAATAAATAGTTAAAATCGCGGCATAAGGCATTGCGTAATTTTAGGTAATTATCAGGACTAAAGTGTTGGCGTTGGCCATGAGACTTTAGTAATGACAAGCGGTCATTAATTTGCTGACAAGCACGCTCAACTAGCAGTTTATCGATATTTTGTTGGTCGGTTAACAAGTTCATTAAGCCAAAACCGCTTTGCGAATTTAGCAATATATCGATATCGCCACCGAAACAGTCAAGATCAGCAATTAAGGTTTGGGCGCCGTGTTTGGCTAACGCGACACCCAAGTTAGCGGTTAAGGTTGAGACGCCGCTACCGCCACAACATCCGGTAATCGCTATTTGTTTGCCACTGCGTTTACGCACACTGGTGACTTTCCCGGTGGCGCGGCCAAGTGAATGAACCAGTTGATCGCGGTTAATGGGCTTGGTTAAATAATCATCAACGCCCATTTCTTTTAATTCACGATACAGATCAAGGTCTTTGTCTTGGCCGATAATGATAACTCGAGTGCCAGGCTCGCAAACATTAGCCAAACGACTAACTTGACTAACAACCTGGCTTTGGTCGCTGACATCAAGCACTAATACACTTGGCGATGGCTGGGCGCGTAAATAATCGATAGCGCTATCAATATTTCCGTTTATCACCACGTATGAATCTTGTTCAAGGCTATTAAATGTTGTTTCAATTAGTGTTTGCGTGCCACTGTCGATAATAAATGCTAACAACTTATTGGTCGCTGCGCTGGCTAAACTATTAGTATTCATTAGTTACCTTGTACAAAGTCGGTCAAAGAGGAGCTTGGCATTGCTTCACCGGTGCGATAGGTGTTTATCGCAGAAACTGCTTTGCTGGCATCGGCTGCAGCACTTGGTGCAGCGCGTAGTAGTTGCGCCGGATCGGCTATCATCATCGCTAAATTACGGCTATTGGCGCAGCCGATATCAGACGTTATTTCACGGTGACAGCTTGGTGCAATGGCTTGAAAATACTCACTGGTTAATAGCAGTTTATTTTTACTTAGCGCCTTATTGGGTTGAAACTTTTGTTTGTCTTGACCAATGCCTTGCTCAATTAACAGCTGACTTAACTGTGGTAACAAGCGAACTAAATTACGCGGTGAGCCATTAACTAAAATACGCTGCTTGTAGCTTGAACCTTGCTGTAATACAAAGGTTCTGATTTGACCGAGTTGGGCGCGGTTTAGTGTTTTGTTAGTAACCGTCAGCGCTAATGTCGCGTTAACTAATTCGACAGCTATCGCTTTTTTGCCATAACTGCTGTCGCTGTGAGTGTAAGCATCCGTTGGATTGGTGATGATGCACCCGCTTATAAATGGCAGCGTTATTAAGGCTAATATAACTATTTTAAATTTCATCATTGCAATTCCTAGTAATAAAAGCCGTTGTCACCGAGTAACCTAGGCTTATCGTCATCGATAATAAGTGGCAAGGCTTGGTCGCGCTGCTGCCACGTAATATTAAGCAGACGTTCGAGGTCACTTAACGGCAATATGTGATCTGTTGGCAGTGATAGTTGATCTGACTTGGACGGCTCAACGAGATAGGCTTCTGCAATGATCACCAGTTCTGTTTCTTGACGGTTAAAATTGGTTGAACGAAATAACGCGCCTAATACGGGGATGTCACCTAAAAACGGGAACTTGCTAATATTGTTGCTTTCGTCGCTGGTTAATAAACCCGCCAGCATAAAGCTTTCGCCACTGGCTAGCTCAATCGTGGTTTTGGTACGCCTAACTTTAATTCCTGGCAGGGTGATGTCGTTTATTGTTACAGCGCTATTGGCATCTAGGCTGCTTACTTCAGGTTCTATTTGCAGACTAATGCGGCGGTCACTAAGCACGGTCGGTGTGATATTAAGCAATACGCCGTACTGTTTATAAGCCACTAACACTTGGCCTTGAGAATTGACACTCACAGGGACGGGGTATTCACCACCGGCTAAAAAGCTGGCTGTTTCACCAGAAAGCGCAGTTAGATTGGGTTCGGCCAGCAATTTAGCGGCGCCTTCTTGAGCTAACGCGTCGAGCATAATTGCATGAGAGTTAAGGCTTAAGCCAAAAACTTTATTTATGGTGCCTGAAATATCCGTGCCGATAACTTTTTTAAGGGCGCTATTGAGATTTAAACTAGACGCACCATCGTCGGCAATACCCCAACCATTCTTAGTTACGCCGGCAAAACCGCTATCACCACTTAGTCCTAATGCAGTGGTCACTTTACGTGATACTTCAGCAATGCGTACCCGAATATTAACTTGACTGGGCAAGGTGATTGTTAGTTGATTTACCGGTGCTGGACTTTCTTGCGCTGACGTTGATGCTGATGCTGATGAAGCAGTGCTAGCGGCTGGCATATAACTGGTAGCAAGCTCTAAAATGTCGTTTGCCATAATCGGTGTAGCGACGGTGCCACGTAAAATCAGTTGGCCGTTATTTGAGATTGGCGTAACGCGTGCATCAGGATACATTTGACTAATTTGTTTGTTGAGCTCTTTAATGTCATGTTGAACACGCAGTTTGTCTTCAAAGATCACCTGACCCGACGCATCTAACACATATAAATTGGTGATGCCGGCAGCTTTGCCTAACACAAAAATTTTGTCGACTGCTGGTACTTGGTAACTGGCGATGTCAGCATTAGCGACAAAGACAGTTTTGGCTTTGCCGGGCAGCTGAATTAAGCGGCCTTCGTTAACCGTGAGGGTTAACGCGTTGACACTCTGGCTGAGCGAACATGCGACAACAAAAGTGCTAACCACTGCATATAAAAATCGAGACATCTAGTTACTTCCTTCTTCATCTTGTTTTGTCGAAGCAATAAGTTTGTTATCACCTTTCATTAAAATCATATTGGCTTGTTCAGTTTTGTTTTTATAATTAGGTAAAATGCTATCGAAGGTTGTTTGCCTGTTATTCGTCGTTGGTTGATCGGAATCAAGGCTGCGCAATACCAGGCTTAATTTGCCAATGCGCTCCGCTACCGCTAGCTGCTCAGCTTGAATGGACGTTACTTCTAAGGTCACGGTGCTTTGTTTGCTAAATTTATCTTTGTAAGAGGTCTGGCTTGCTTCTTGTTGTTTGCTTGCTGAATCGTCAAGCGCCATTAAGCGGACATTACTAATTAAGGTTTTTACACTAGAGCTTGAAGCGATTAACCACTTGTCTTGATCGCTGTTGCGTTGCAGCTCATGAAATAGCAATACATCGACATGGTCGCCAGGTTGAATTAGCCCAGCAATTGCCGATTGAGGATCGACTTTAATAGCAACCGCACGCATATTTTTAGCTAACGAAGCAGCAAAGTAACCCGGCTCATTCGTTGAAATTAGATCGTCATTGCGAATGACGGCATCGGCGTTTAAGTCGCGACGGGCGATTGCATTTAAAAACCGTTGTTGGTTAAAATCTTTACGATTAATATAACCAATTAACTGATCCGCTTGCGATTGAGGCAGTTGTAGCCATGTTAGTTGTTTAAGCTGTAATTTTCGGCCTTGTTTAAGCGCCGTATTTAAGCTTAATACGGCTACTTTGGGTTCCACCACTGCGCTGTCTTTAGTTTGCGCAACGACTTGACTCGACAGAACGAAGTAAATGCCAATTAAGCCGCACAGGCTAAAAGTCAGCGCTAAATAAATAATATTTCGGGTTGAAAACATCAGCAACCAGTACTCCTATAGTAATAAAACCGTTGCCCCAATCACAATAGCGACGCCATAGGGTAGGGTGGTTATCTTTTTTAAATTTAAAAAGTTAGCGATCAGGTTGTAACTTAAAAATACAATCGCTAACAAGCCGCCTGCCAAGCTCAATATCACAAAAAAACTGACTAACTTGTCAGTCCCTAACCAGACTGATAATGCGATAGCGAGTTTAATGTCGCCGCCGCCCAGCCAAGCGCGATAAAACAACACCCCCCCAACGAGCGTGACAATGGTTAGCGCCATTAAACGGTCAGTAACTAGTTCGGTTGTTAACGCCGGAGTTAGTAAATGCATTAAACCAGTGACAAAAATTAGACCATTGAGCCAATTTGGTAGCTGGCGGTATCGCAAATCAAAGTAGAGGCAAGCGCCTAACAGCGCAGCCAAAAACCAGCCGGACACGTCAGCAATTAAGTCTCAGTGGTTAATGACGTTATTTTTTCTTTAATGCTATCGAAAGTGGTCTCAACGATGGCCGTTAAACCTTCGTCACCAGTGAAAGCTGTCACTAATAAACCAACAATAATGGCGGCTAATACCGCATATTCAATCGCTGAAACACCACGTTGGTCTTTAAGGAAGGGTTTTAATATAACGTTTACAAAATTCATGATAGTAACCTTAATGATTTTAGTATTGCTAATGAGATCGATTTAGATTCGCGTGATTGTATAGTAAGAAATCATGAAAAAATAGGGTCAAGTCTCAAAATTTATGATTTATAAGTGAAATATTTACGATACGAAATAATATTTCTAATCAAGAAAAACCAAGCTCGACTAATTAGCAGCTTGGTTTAGCCTTAATTGTTATTGAACACAGATGAATTTTTGCTCAGTACTCGTATAGTTTGATCCATAATCAGCAGACCATGAATCGCTCCAGCTGGTGTACTTCAATGAATAAGCGTAGCTAGGGTAAGAATCGGGCTCTTTCAACCAATATGAAGCATTAGTATCAAGACTTAATCCATTGGCGATATCACTAAGTGCTACTGCACTACTTTTTGATACCAACTCGCCACCATCGGCTAGGCAGTAAGCTGTTGCGTCATCGTGACTATTAGCAACAGTCGATAATTCATAACATAAGCTACCGTTTTCGTAACCATTACAGGTGCTTAACGAAGTGAAATCAATATTTGATGCTAAAATGCCACCTGCTGGTAAATATTGCAGTGGCAATGCCTTAACCCTGACTTGAACATCACCTGCTGTGATATTTCTATCATTAAGAGCTTGAGGATTTTCGCTAACATCTAACCAATTAACTGCGCCATCAATGGTGTATTGATAGTCAGTTGGATTAGTAAATCCGTCAACATTATCCCAGCCAAAACTATTGATATCCGCGGTATCAACCACTACGCCATTGGTGGGTGCTGCTGGTGCCGCTTTAGTTGGCTCACTGACCATCATGTATAAATATTGGTAATCAGGTGCGCCACTGTAAGCGGCACGACGACAGCTAGAATCGGAGCCAATAACTGATAAACAAAGGTTATATGATGAAGAGTTAAGGTCGCGCGCTAAATAATACGCTTTGTCGTTATAGTCATCATCGTCAACCGACCAATATTGGAAAATATCATGATTTAGTGGGTAGTTATTTAGCTCTTGTAACTGAGCTAGGGTTGGTAACTGCCAATTGGTTTTGCCACAAAGCGGGCTAGCCGATGCATTTAATTGAGCGGCAGTACCATCGCTGGCAACAGTACCGTCATTGTTTAGCCCTGTTATTGTAGCGACTGTTTGATAACGGCTGCTCACATCGTCGGTTGTTGGTAGCTGCCAAATTAAGCCAGATGCATCTTTAGCACAATAAGCATCAGCAATATCAGTAACGACATTACCGTCATTATCTAATAGTTGCTGTTGCTGCTGGCGATACAAACGGCCAAGGGTAATGTACTCATCTTCCGCGTAACCCGATAAATCGTTATAGAAGGTGAATTCATTATAATAACCGGCTTCATCGCCATGGTACTGGTAACCTTTGTGGCCAGCGTCTGAGTAAGTTACTTCGTTGGTCCAGTAGTAATAATCTTCAATCGCGGCACCTTGGTGATGCGGGAACACTGAGCTATCAATGGTTTTTTTACTGCTGGTGTAATCAACGGTCGCCAATGACTCTAATAGGTGAGGCGTTGGGATTGTCCAATCATTAAAACCACATACCGCTTGGTCATTGTATTGTTCTTGCAAACCTCCTGCTTGCGTTAAGTTACGCCCGTTGCTACCTGAGTATGCTACCTGATCAACACTGCCTTGATTGCCGTTCACCAATAACGCCCATACTCGATTTTCACCTTGGTTTCTTAAATCAGCAACACAGCGCCAACCTTGACTATAGGTTGCACTACTGTCGATGTAATGACCTGCTAGATCAAGCTTGGCAAAGTGCTGACCAATGGTTGCTTGGGCTAAGTCGATGCTATAACCCGCTTGATAAGCTGCTTCAAATGCGGCTTTTATCGTTTGATAATCACTGGCTAAACTAACTAAATCGAAGGGTAATTGTGCGCTTTCAAGTTGAGTGCGGCTTAATTCTAACTCAGCTAAAGCACTTGTATGGAAACTGCTAGGCAGTGCATCGAGTAATGCTTGATAGTTAGTCACTTGACCGCTGGCGAGATTAAATTGTTGTTCCAACAACTGCCATTGTTCAATCGCTAACATGGCTTCGTTGTGTTGTTCTTGGCCAAGCGTTGCAGCGGCTAATGTCGTGAGGGTTGCGGGGTAGCTGCTCGCCAAAGGCGTGAGGTTAGCTGTGCTGCTATTTAACGCCGTTTGCGCCTCGAGTACCGCGTTGATGTCGACTAGTGTTTGAGTTAAATCTTCCTGCTCAATTTGCAGTGCCGCCAGCTGTGAAACGCGATCTGTTTGGGTTGCCAATGCCGCTGTAATATTGATCATTGACGTACTGGCACTTAGTTTTTGTGCCGCGGTTGCCAATGGATCCGTTGCGACAAATTGTGCTAATAACAAGGCCGAATAATAGTCACTCTCGGTAAGTTGTTGCTTAGTTACCATGGCATCATAACCGTCATCTAATGCTGTTTTACTGGCGCTGAGACCTGACGAGATAGCTAAATAATCAACCACAGCATCAGCAGTTTGGTAATCATTTAGTAAAATGTCTATCGCAGCGCGGGCGCTGTCATAACCCGCTTGATCATTACTTACTTGTTGCTCAGTTGTGCTGTCAAACGGCACGATAATGACTAACGCAGCATCAACGCCTGGGTATTGCCATTTGATTAGCATTTTTTCTGAACTATAGCTCGCTGGCGTTGCTACCAAAACGCCTGCTTGAATCGCGACGACTTCATCGGCGGCATTTTTAGTTAAGAATTTATCATCATAATTACCAGTACCGCTAAAGTCGGCTAACTCAGTATCTGTTTGGGTTTGAGACAGCAGCATTAACTCGTCTGGTGTTAATAACTGCCAGTTGCTGATGCCACACGGTGAGTTTTCTATCGCGTCATTGAATTTTTGATCGACAGAATCGGTATATACCGAGCTAACTTTTAACCAATAGGTTGGAATCGCTGCGTTGTGATCAAATAAACAATTGGTGTCTGAACTCTGCCAGCTACCGTAGATAGTAAGAGATTCAGTAGCGCGCTGCTGCGTGCGCCAAGTATAAGAATACGCTTTAAATACGTCACTGGTCGAGGTAATTACAGTGGCCCAAGCGGTATCACCAGCGGCCACTAATAAATCGTTGGCTGCTTCTTTAACACGGATGCCGACATCGGCTTTGTCATAAGCTAAATGACCAACATGTTGTGGGTTACTGTTGACGTCGTGCCAGGTAAGCCCTTGGTCATTGGTGTATTGATAGTGACTTAACGCTTGATAGTCATCTAACATATCCCATTTTAAGCCATTATTTTTATAGAGATAGGTAAGAGTTGGTGCGCTAGGGCCGTCTGTTAACGCAATGGTATATGCACTAGTATTGCTCAGAGCATTACCCGCATTATTGCCCGAGTTTACGTTTGCTGCGACCCTGACCTGCACTTGGCCAACGGTGTAGGCTAAATTAGCTAAGGAAATAGGATTAGTCGTCACTTGCTGCCATGTATTGCCAGTATCAGTTGAAAATTGATAATGACCAAGCTGATCAAAGGTCGGTACTAAGTTAAAACCAAAGCTGTTTGCTTGGTCGTCTACCGAACCGCCTGTTGGGGCGTTGGGTGTTGCTAAGGTGAAGGCGATGGCATTGCTTAAAGCTGCACCTGCATGGTTATTACCAGACGTTACATTTTCGGCTACGCGAACTTGAACTTGACCAATGTTGTAAATTTTATCGTCAAGTTGAATTGGGTTGGCAGTAACTTGATGCCAGCTTATGGCACCGTCGGTTGAGTATTGATAGCCATTGAGGTCAGAAAAATCAGCAACCAGGTCGAAAGAAAAGCGGTCATTGACATCATCTACCAGACCATTGGTTGGCGCGACAACATTAATTTTGCTTATTGTGTACTGGGTCGTATTAGTCAAAATGGCGCCCGCTAAGGTGTTAGCGCTTGTTAAATTTTGTGCAACTCGAACCTGGACCTTACCGGCAGCAAGGCTAATATTACCGACATGAATGAATAGCCCACCGGTATTAACTACTTGCCATGTTTGGCTGGTGCCGAGGCGGTATTCGTAATCACTTGAGGCATTAAACTGGGGCACGGGGCTCCAGCTAAACGTATTTTGGCTGTCATCGACTAGGCCTTGCGTTGGCGCTGGCGCTGCTGTAGGGCTTACTGAAAATTCGCTGTTGTTGCTTAAGATATTGCCAGCAGGGCGCAGAGTACTGCTATCGGCTTTAACCCGCACTTTAATGCTGCCGACTCCGTAGTATAGATCAGCTAATTCTATGGTTGTGCTGGTAGCTTGTTGCCAAATGCCATTAAAAATTTGATATTCATAATCGCCGATATTGCTAAAGCCACTAATAAAACCAAAGGTGTAACTGTTGTTGTCATCATTAATTGATACTTGCGTGGGCGCGGCAGCAATATTGGGACCGGTGTATTGCGTAAAAGACTGAGCAACAATTAACGCCGTGCCAGCGTCTTGATGCGCAGACGCTTTTACCCGAATGAGAATTTGGTTACTAGCGACCACTATGTTACCAATTACTAAAGGTGAGGTCGCTGCGTGCCAGTGAGAACCACCGTCAAAGCTAGCTTCGTATTGCTCAAGCTGATCATAACCACTAGTAAACTGCCACGTGACAGAGTCGATATTCCATTGATCATCAGCATTTATTAGTGTTGGTGCCGTTGCGCCAGCATGCTGCTGAAAAAAAGCGATGTCATTACTTAATATGCCGCCGGCATCATGCGACGCTTGCTTGATAACGCGAACTTGAACTTTGCCAGCCGCTAAATCGATATTGCCTACTTCAATTAGCAGGTTGTCTGTTACTGGTTGCCAGCTGCTGCCGCCATCGAGGCTATATTGATAGTCCGATGGCTGATCAAAATCAGTGACACCAGCCCAGCTAAAGGTGTTTTGGCTATCGTTAACCAGACCTTGGCTTGGCGCTGCAACAACTAATGGTGCCTCTATTTTACCAATTGATACTTCGGTGGCGCTTAAAACGACACTTGGGCTGTCTTCAATAATCGTGGCGGCGATGGCCGCTGAAGTAGAGTCACCACGAGCAATTGCACTTTCCACTTGTTTTTGAACGGTAGATATTGCGTGATTAGTGAATTTTTCCATAAATAACTCAGCGATTTTTGCCTTGTCGCTGGTACTGTCATTTTCTTGTGAGGCTTTAAAACCTTGTGCCATTACATCGGTTAATACTTGGGCTAGCAACTTACTTTGCTGGAACGACGTTTGTTCTGTTTGACTTAAACTGGTGTCAGCGGCCGCTTCAACAAAGTCTCTGTAGAGATGCGCTTTAGGAATTTTTAATTGGTCAGCAATTTCTTGTTCAGCTGCGGCGAGTGCTGCTTGGGCCGACAAGTTTGCTGGCTGTTCTTGCACACTGCTATAAACCAAGGTGGTAAAGGGTGAAACAACCGTCGTGTCATCGCTTGCGTCTGCCGACGCCAGCAAGAAATAAGGGGTGTTTATTGTTTCGCCCGGATGATCACTGTCGATGGTGGTACCGACAGAAGTCGTAATTAGTAATGGCCCTTTAGTTTGGCCACTTTCAGGCATTGATATGCTGAACTCACCTTGCTCGTTGGTTAACGTTTGGTATTCAGATTCACCATCGCACTGATAGTTCGCGTTGATATCGATACAAGCTTTAGCTAAACCAAGGTAACCATCAATAGCAACGCCGGTTAAGGTGACATTATTAGAACTAGATGGTGTATCTGTGGTAAGTAAATTATCAGGCTGAGAATCCGAACCACCACCACCACATGCGACTAATGCCAGCATGATGGGGGACAAAACGAATAAACGGGCACGAGAGATGTTCATTATGATTCCTTGAAAGTGGGCTCCGCGACAATCAATGCGCGTATAAAGTTCAATTTTTTTGGATCATAAATGAAAATCATTCCCATTGCAATAATGGGAATGATTTTCTTTACTCACGTATCTTGTTGTGATTATTCACTTTATTAATGATGTTTATAGCTGTTATAAACATCATTAATAGTCAAGTTGTGCGAAAGAGTATTTATACGGACTAAAAAATATTTTGATGGGCACGCAGCTGCTGGTCAATGAGCAATACACCGACATTGGCGGCTAATTCTAAGCTTGGATCTAATAGCAGCGCAGTTGAGTAAATGCCGCTAGTCAATACGCAATCGCTAATAACGGTCGCTGATAATATGGTGTGGGCCGTTGAGGTAGGCTGGCCGATAATATGGGAGTACAGATCACCATCAATAACTTCACTACGTTCGTAATGAGCTGAGGTGGTGAGTGCTTGATTGGTGAGTTCTATTACTGCGATATTTTCAGCCGGCTGCTTGGGGTTTTTAATCGCAACGGCAAACTGGCTGCCGTCAGGTTTAAGTCCGTTAACGTAGATGTCACCACCAAAATTAATCAAAGCAGGCATGTTAGCGTTACGGGCAATAACCCCCGCTTGGTCAACTGCATATTCTTTGATTACCCCACCCAGATCAAGTTTGACCCAAGCATTGCTAAATTCAATTGTGTGGTCAGTAATGCGCCAGCTGTCCGGCCCCGCAAACTGTTTTAGGTCGTGACGACAAGTGTCGATTGCGGTGGCCGTGGCCAAATTTGAACAATGCTTGATGGTGCCAACGCTAATATCAAAGTGACCTAGCGTATCAAGAGATAACTGCTTTACTTTATGCAGAATGTTGGTTGTTTCATCATCGAGTTCAAAAACAGCAGGCGCTTTGCCTATTCGATGTTTGTCAGCGCGATGATTAAGCGTTGACAAAAAAGATCGGGGATCAAAAAAATTATATTTTAGCTCTAAGCGACGGCTATTTTTCTCGATTGCACTAGCGACTTTATTCGCTTGGCTTTTTGTTGCGCTGTATAAAATAACTTGGCAAGGCGTCGCCATACAGACAAAGGTAAAAGTATATTTTTGAGTCAAAGCCACAGTTAACCCCGTGCGATTCATGCCAGTAGAATGTGTATCAGAAGAAGTAATTTAGGCTGCCCCGATAGCGGTTCAGCCTAGTTTTTATAAAGTTAGCGCACTATCGCTGACCTGCAGAGTAATCTTAATTGAAATGATACTTCGCAGCCAACCAGAATTGTCGACCCACTTCAATGCCTGTTCCTCCCGTAGAAACCGTGTAGGTTCGCGTGTTAAATACATTACTAATGTCGGCACGTAAATTAACCTTATGCAGGCGGCTTAGCTTGAGATCCCAGTTAAGACCCAGGTTGACTAAAACTCGTGGTGAGTACGACACTTTTGTGTATTCGATTAATGCATAGGTATCACTGGTGCATTCGTTACAGACATTTATCAGTTCAGAAGACTCGGCATAGTCACCCGTTGTTACTGCTTTGTCATAGGCGCTGGTGTAGGTCGCGCTAATACTTGATTTTAGGGTGCTAGTCCATTGGCTGTTGATGCCAAATTTGACGCTAAGTGGGGTACCAAAGGCGCTATTGATACGCTCTAATTCGTTTCGGGTAATGGTTTCACCTTCATAAATCACCAAGTCATCGATTGGTGAATCATCAATTGCACCATCAAAGCCATTCGAGTTGGTTTCACTGGTGCTGTAACTGGTATTGGCCCACAAAGAATGGTTGGCGATTTGGCCACTCCACGCCAGTGAGATACGTCGATTGGTGCCTGAACCCGAGTTGTCTTGTGCAATGTAACGATAACCATCGGTATCAAGGAACGACTCACCGGCGCGTGCCAATTGATCTTTTTGCCAGCGCGCCACTAATTTAAGTGAAACGTGACCATACTGGGCTAAGGACTGTTTCCAGCCCACGACTAATTCGTCGTTATATGGCGTATTTAGGTTTTCATAACGGTAACGATAGTCACTGTCTGAACTTGAACGCTGCCATCCTTGTAAATAACCGTTGTCGACATCGCGATATTCGACATAATAAGGGAGGTGCAATTCTTTCACTTTATAGGTTAATAGCCCTGCATCATAATAACGGCTAGCCCCTAAAATAAGCAGGCTTGAATTGTCTGAAAAAATGTCATAACCCAAGCTGGTACGTGGCGCGATATTAAAGTTTTCAAAAAAATCATCATAATCAAGGCGCAAGCCTAAGTTTAGGCTTAAATTACCCCACTCAATTTTGTCGGTCACAAAGGCATTGAGTTTTAACAAATCAACACTAATATCTTCGGCACCATAGACAATGCGCGACTCAAAATATTGTGGTGTCACCGCAATATTATTGGAATACGCAATAATATCGCTCGCATTGCCATAATCTATCGCGTGGCCCAGTGCTAGCTCTAGATCAGCGATAGATTGATAATATGCTAGCTCAACACAGTCGAGTTGATAACCACTGCAATTTAATTGCTGGTTGCTGGTAGGGGCAACAGTGTGTGTTAGGGCTGAATTATAATAATAGCTGTCTTGATCGCGCAGACGATCCAATTGTTCGTGCTCCGCGCCAAAACCCAATTTCATGTCATGATATAACGCGCCAGTGCTCAATGAATTAAGCGCTAAGGTATTTTTCCAGCTGGCGGTTTGTTGTTCTTTGTCCAGAGATCCGTAACCGCCTTCTAACGAATACGGATTACTTTCTGAGTTGCTGCTCGATAGCTGTCCCCAGTCTTTGCCTTCGGTTTGGCGCCAAATATAATAATGATCAGCGGCCTGACGGCTATTATCACTGGTGTTAAATTGTAACTTACTGGTAACCTCGCCAATATCAAATTGATGACTGAGGTTCAGCGTGCTACCAAAACCACCACCGTCAATAATTAAGGCGCTATCTTTGACATTTTTTAACTGATCTTTGTTTTCATAAGGCGCGTAAATAACACTCCAATCTAGGCTGTCAATCCAGGTATCACGCTGCGAATACTTGACCAATACATTGCTGCTTGTTCGCTCATTTAACACCACTTGCCCTAACGAGGTATCACTGACTGTACTGGTTAAGTAGTTGCCGCTTAATACTAGGCCATGGTGTTGATTAAACTGGTGGCTCGCCATCACATTATACGATTGCTTATCGAAGACCGGGATAAGAGGCGTGTCGTACAACGAATCATCGGACTCAATAATATGGTACTGGCCCCAAGTGCTCTTGGTGCCGCGATAACCTAGGCTAAATGAATTTTGTTCGACGTAAAATGCATCGACAGAGGCAACACTCACGACGCCTCCTGAAAAATCACCATAATCGGCAGGGATATTATTGTCATAAACATCAATCGATTGCACAATTTCACTGTTTACGTTGTAAGTTTGGGGTGAGCCTTGCACGTCATTAATGGTGCTGACAGAGCGGTCGTACGCATTGGGATCTTGGCGGCTGTTGTAATTCATGCCGTCGAGAAAAAAACCGGTTTGCCACGGCTGGCCACCCGAAATAGAAAGTTGCTTGGCGCGGACATCGCTTAGTGCGTCAATTGAATAGGCACTGTCTGGCATTTCGACTCCCGGCAACAAAGCGATTAAATCGTTAATATCACCTGAGGTACGGGGGCTTTGTTCAATAAAGCTTTTGTCTAAATGAAAGCGGCCGCTAATGCCTGACGCTTCAAGACCAATATAGCGTGCGCCAATCACAGTTACTTGCTCGGTGACTTGCTGTTTAACACATTTTATTAATTCGGCTTCATCGGCTTGTGGCAGCTGCTCTTGGCACAACATTAAGTTGGAATTATCGGCCGTGGCCTTATTGCTTGCCGGATTTTGGGTATCAGTTTGAGCCTGAGCCTGAGCCACAGACGATAACAGCAGCAGACTAAAGAAATAATTACGCATTTAACACTGACCTTCTAAATAGAACACGTGGAATTGAAATGAAGCTAAAAAAGGCGAGCCAAGGGAGTTACTCAGAGTCAAGCAATGCATAGTTACCTCAAATGATGGGAATATTAAAACACCCGTATAATAACTGCTAACACTGTCGCAATCAATTATCATTTGCATTATCAGTTGCGGTAGATGATCTCAAGCATATCCTTGTGTTGGCTGCGTAAAACTGTAAACACAAATATAAACGCAAACGCAAATAAGAATTGATGCTATTCCTTTAGTGCTATACCATACGCGTGTTTTAAATTTGTTAGTTTTGTTATTCTTATGAGGTTGTAATGCGTCAATTTACCAAGAGCAAACTTAGTTGCTCAATGTTATTAGTATCTATGTTATCTGCTTGCGGTGGCTCAGGTGATTCCAATGAAGCACCTGTCTTTAACCCAGAGAGTGATCTTGCCCAAACGTTGGCAGAAGATACCTTTGTTCAAGGTGTAATCAGTGCAACTGACGACTCGACAGCAGCGTCGGCACTTAACTTTACCGTAGGTTCAGCCGCATCGAACGGGACATTCGCACTAGAAGATGACGGCAATTATACCTACACTCCTGATGCTGATTTTTCCGGTACCGACACCGTGGTGGTGAATGTGTCTGACGGCGATAAACAGTCAAGCGCCACATTGACCTTTACTGTGACCAATGTGAATGATGTGCCCATGCTTAGCACCTCGGTAGCAGCAACTGACCAAACAATGACGGGTAAATTGCTTTTTACCGACATTGATGGCGACGGGGTAACTTACACCTTAGAGACCGATTTAAGCAGTTTACAGGGGACCTTAGTTCTGCATCCGACCAGTGGTGAATTTACTTACACGACGTCTGGTGCGCTAGATACGCAGTTTACTGTTTCTTATACTGACGGCAGTATAACAACGGCGCTGGTTAAGAATATTCCACTGGTATCGACTTATTTGACCAATGAAAATAAAGTAGAGTACTACTATGCGGCACCTCAATCGCACCTAAACGCGGCACAAGCGGTATCAAGTGAGTTAACTGGTGATGTCGCCATTAATGAATTAACGGCAGAATTAGCGACCGGCTATGTGATTGCAAGTGATGACGCTAAGGCCACTGAATTAATTGAAAGCATTGCCGAATTAACAACTCAATCAGAAGCTTATCTTAATGCGGCCGATGCATTGCAAAGCAAAGGTGATTTAGCAGGCGCAGAGCTGTTGCGTAAAAAAGCTGAAATTGCTTACAATATTTATGTCGCGCAAATCGGCATGGCGAATATTAGCAAGACAGACGCAACCTTTATGTATTCATTACATGGCGAATATCTTGATGCGGGCAGCAGCGATTTGGCCACGGCATATGCGGCGACTTTAGGTGTTTATGCCGAGGAAATTAACACCCCGAAATATTCGTCTACCCATGCCGTTTTTGTCAATGTTTTTGCGTTTACTGCGCTTGATCGCATTAATAATTTCACGGCTGATCCTAGCAGTGAAAATTATGATCTTGCGGTGACTGCGATTACTGATTTTGCCGCAATGGCGCAAGATATTGGTTATTCAACAAGCTCTTCTAACCCTTATCACAAATACCGAGTTAACTATTTAACGCAAGCCGCTAATTACTTTTTCCGGATCGGCGCAACAGATTTAGCCAAAGACTATACCGCCAAAACCTTTGCTTATTATGGTGAGGCTAATTACGACAGTAATTTCGTTTATCCGGCTGATGAGACTGCCGCACTAACGTTAAATAAATACCCAACTGGCCTGACTACGTTAACGGGTTTATTTGCGGCCTTATATCCCGGCGAACCTAATTTACCGCTGGCGTTAGTCGAGGCAGAAGAAGGCGTCGGTGATTCAGATTATAAAAATTCACTAGCCAATCAATTTGCCTATGAAGCCTTTAATGAGATTAAAGACGGTACTGATGTTGCCACGGCCGTTGCGACTATTAATACGCATTATGCCGGTACCGATTTATTGACCTTTAACTACCAATCATTAGTGGAATTTTATGGTAGCTCACGTTTAGGTATGGTATTGCTCGAGCAAGGCCTACCAACCGAAGCAGTGGCAGCTTATAGCGAGGCTTCTGACTTATTAACCAGTCAGGTTTACCTTGAAGCACAAGTTACAAACTCAACGACCACCGGTTTTTACGGCTGTTTGCGTTTAACCCAATTAACCCTTGCAGCGGGTGATGATGGTTTAACTCAAGCCGCTGAATGTCAAACAATGGTCAATAACTACTTTCAAACTCCGCTGACGACTAAGTACAGTGATAAAGAGTTACGACAGGCAGAATATGACTTAATATTCACGCATTTAGTAACAGGAAATAGCAGCCCTGCGACTATTGACCCTATCGTTGCGTCGTTAAATGCTAAGTTAGTGACGTTAGAAAGTGACGTAGTGACACTTGATGACCAAGTAGAGCAAGCGGGTAACTACCTAACGCTGGCCGGTTATTTAGCCACTTTCGAATTGTTCGACGATGCAAAAGCTGCTTACACGATAGCGATAGCAAAATTGCAAACCGTGGTCGATGATGGTGCAGTTGATGCTGAAATATTAGAAGATGTTGTAGATTTGCTTGAAAAAAATGTTGCCTCATACGATCTTGCCTCTACCGGAACACCTAATCGTGAGTCTTATCTGGTTGCGTTACGCCAAGGTGCGGGTACGTTCGCCGGTTACGAAGATCAAATAACACAAACGCTAGCAAAGTTAGTGACCTTAACCGAGGTTATTAATACCAAAGCCGCGTTATTAGCTGATAATGAGCGCCAAGGCTTGATAGAAAATCAGGTATTGGTAAATTTACACGCTGGTCTTCTTTCTCAAGCGGATGCACTCATTAACGATAGCGTCAATGAAACCGTAGAGCAGCAAGAGCTGATATTAGCTAAAGGTCTATTCTTAGCGAAGCAAGATGCGTTCCCAGCATCAAGAATTGCCAGTGTTGATACCGATAACGATGGCATGCCAGACTTCTTTACTTTAGAAGCAACTGATGCCGAAATTATAGTCAGTGGTTTAATGCTTGACGATGACAACGATAACGATGGTGTTCTTAATGCCGAAGATATTACGCCGCTAGGCTAATCGCTTCAGGTTATGGCTTGCCAGTAATTAGCCGGAGGTCACCCCTCTGTTAGGCTTTTAAAGCAGCCCTGCACTAGGTTATTTCTAGTGCAGGGCTGCTTTTTTTTGTTAATAATGCGGCGGAATTGGCTGATTTTAGTTGTTAATTTCAACAAGTTTATTGCTGTTATCCCACTGTATTTATTTTTTACAGTCTGTATACTCGAATAACTTTTCATAAAAATCATAAGATTACATGGCCGTTATAGTAAATAGGAAGTTTAATTTTGGTTTGCTGATCTTGGGAGTATTGATTTTACTCTCGGGGTGTCAATCAACGAGAAAACCAACTTCAACGGCCGATTTTCCGGCGCAGCTCCTGTCGTTTCCTCGCGATAGCAAGATAGAGGGCACCGATATTGTCGATGTGCAGTTAGCGCTGGCCGATCGTAACCTTTACCTGTCAAATAACGACCGCATTAAGATGCTGGCTACCGAGCAATGCTCGATAGACATTTCAGCTCATCGTGGTGACTTTCGCGAGCCAGAAAATAGCGCGCGGGCGATCACCAGTGCGCTAAACGATAACTTTAATAGTGTCGAAATAGACGTGATGTTATTGCGAGATGGTACTTGGGTTAATCATCATGATAAACAATCTGGTCGTGCGACGGTTTATTATACTGGCCAACGCCATAAAATAGAAAAGATGAGTCTGCGTAATTTTGGTGGCTTAAAGCTTCGCGCCAAAAACAGCAATGAGTTGCTGGATGAACGGCCGATTACCGCTTATGAATCGTTTAAAGCCTT
>Ga0209395_1000732_pt1 | contig 47449 bp, 39 predicted proteins | sample GOMGulsemesocosm_3_FD_184635 | JGI IMG/M metagenome (GOLD analysis project Ga0209395, IMG submission 184635) | Methane-oxidizing microbial communities from mesocosms in the Gulf of Mexico - GOM9D Gulf of Mexico (SPAdes) (version 2) | ecosystem: Environmental > Aquatic > Marine > Cold seeps... | reverse complement strand
TCCACACAGCAAGTTCGAATCAGAAGTATACGTACTTTCTAAAGATGAAGGCGGACGTCACACTCCATTCTTCAAAGGTTACCGTCCACAGTTCTACTTCCGTACAACTGACGTAACTGGTGCTGTAGAGCTTCCAGAAGGCGTAGAAATGGTAATGCCTGGTGATAACCTTAAGTTTGTTGTTGAGCTAATTTGCCCAATCGCAATGGACGACGGTCTTCGCTTTGCAATCCGTGAAGGCGGCCGTACTGTAGGCGCTGGTGTTGTAGCGAAAATCTTAGACTAATATCTCTTTGAGATAGCAGTACTAGATTCAAGAAAGGTCACTACCGTGGCCTTTTTTTATGCCTGTAATAAAATAATAAGAAATGTTAAACATTTAATAACATCATCGTTTTATGCCACAATGTGGGTACTAAAAATTGTGAATAGGTTTATCGATGTTTAGAATTGTTCTGCTTTTGTTGGCGCTATTGATTTGCGGCGAGGTTAATGCCGAAGAAGTATCTATTGATAAACAGATTGATCAACTCTTTTGGCCTGTTGCTAAATATCTCAGCGACATCGTCTTCTACTCAATAACACTTGGCAGTATCTCGTTTCCTATTATTCTCATTTGGCTAATTACGGCGGCGCTTGCATTCACAGTTTACTTTGATTTTATTAGTATCTCTGGCTTCAAACATGCGATTAAAGTTATTCGTGGTGATTTTTCGGACCCTAAAGATCCCGGAGAAGTCACCCATTTCCAAGCCCTCACAACTGCGCTTTCTGGCACTGTTGGTTTAGGTAATATTGCGGGTGTTGCTATTGCGGTTTCTATCGGTGGCCCCGGCGCAACGTTTTGGATGATTGTTGCTGGCTTTATGGGCATGTCGACCAAATTTTTGGAGTGTAGCTTAGGAGTGAAATATCGCCGTATTAATGCGGCTGGGCAGGTTCATGGTGGGCCGATGTATTACCTACGTGATGGCTTGGCTAATATGGGGTACGGGATACTTGGAAAAATATTGGGTGGGTTCTTTGCGATATGTTGTGTCGTTGCATCGTTATGCGGCAGTAATATGTTGCAATCCAATCAAGTTTATCGTCAATTCGTTAATGTCATGGGAGGCGAAACAAGTTTTTGGTTTGATAAAGGCTGGTTATTTGGCATTATCTTAGCACTAGTAATTGGCGCTGTAATTATTGGTGGTATCAAAAGTATTGCCAAAGTGACCGAGAAGGTTGTGCCATTGATGGCCATCGTTTACTTATCAACTGCGCTTTACATTTTAGCATATCACTTTGGTCAAATCCCCCATGCTATCGGTCTAATTATTGATGGTGCGTTCAATGCCGAAGGTGTCGCGGGTGGTGTTATAGGTGTTATTATTCAGGGGTTTAAGCGCGCTGCGTTTTCATCTGAAGCAGGTGTCGGTGCTGCTTCAATCGCCCACGCTGCGGCGTCGACTAAACATCCTGTTCGCGAAGGCTATGTCGCGCTGCTAGAGCCTTTTATTGATACGGTTGTAATCTGTACAATCACTGCATTAGTGATTGTCATCACCGGCAGTTATCAGAATACAAATGGTTTGGATGGTGTTGTGCTGACCTCAAGCGCGTTTGCTAGTGTGGTCTGGTGGTTCCCTTATGTATTGAGCTTTGCCGTGTTGATGTTTGGCATATCAACGATGATTTCATGGGCATATTATGGGTCGATAGCATGGAGTTATTTAGTTGGCGATTCAACCATCGCAGGGACAATTTATAAATTTATATTCTGTTTTTGTACCGCGTTAGGTGCATCGATTAGCTTACGGTCTGTGATCAGTATTTCTGATTCGATGTTCTTTTCGATGGCGATAGCGAATATTATCGGCCTATTTCTGTTGGCACCAGAAGTGAGACTCGACTTAATCAAGTATCGCAAAGAATTCGACAGTAATTAACCTGAACTCGGGTTAAGGGTTTTGTAACCTATCGTTTCAATAGAGAAGCATTGTGCCCTACATCCCAGTGACGAAGTTTTATTGGTTATCAAGGCGTTTTCTCTCATAGATAGCTGGCTATTTTGAGAGAAGATAACACAGATAGGCGCTCAAACAGCGTTGTTGGGTGAAATAAATTATCCCGAGCTCAGGTAATTAAAATGTTAAAGGAAGCATTCTAATATCAGGGCGATAATCGCGATTAGCTGCAACAGATAGGTAGCTGTTGCGCCAATTCGACGGGTCAGAAAATTTTTGGTTAACATACCGTGGGCATGAAAAATCCTAGAAATGGTAAAGCTTCCCGCAAAAATAGCTATTAGCAATGGCATGGTATTCAGCATGCTCAGAGCGAGAAGTATCAACGCGAACATAGGAACTTGCTCTAGTCCGTTACCGTGTGCTCGCATTGCGTTAAATAAGTCTTTGTCGCCGCCATCACCCACTGAAATTCTTTTCTTAAGGCGTATCCGAGAAACATTAAACGCGAGCATAAAAAGTATCAGCGAATTGGCTGCGACGAAGAGAGAAAACCCAAAAATATCAGTCATGTTGTGTCCGTTGTTAAATTGTATTGTAGATGAGTAAATTATAGCGTTATCTGAAAATGATCAAGGGTATTTCGAGTATTGAACCACAATAGTGGGCAATAGGATTAAGAGATGTGATAATTTCTTGCCTGACGTCTCTGACATATCGCACCAATCATAATGGTTCGTTGAACTGCATAAAATAGCCCACAGGGAGTGGGCTATTTAATTAATGAAACAAAGCTTCGTGAAAATTTAATGAAATGAAGAGTGTTGACCAAACTGGTTAGATGTATGGTTATCATAAGATAGAGTAAGCGACGGTGTCGCTTGGCTTTTTTCATTAAAGATAAAGGCTAATGCGCTAGTACGTTTTGCCGCAAGTTGTAAGCGCTTACGATCTCTTGAGTTAATAGCGCCGGGCCAACCTAATACTGCGCTACTGTTGCCAGACATTAACGCCTGTTCTACGGCCCACAAGCTATCAGTTTGGTCATCAGGATGAACTAATAAAATTCTTGCGCTATCAAGCATTGGTATTTTATTGATGGTACTAATGATTTGCTTAGAAGCACCCACAAGAACAATCCAGCGGCCCTGTTGGCTAAGCTTCGCAAGTGTTGGAGCAAGTGCGGCAATCTCATCATGATGTTGTCCCATCACGACTTCATTAATCGTTTGTGTCTGCCAAGGGGTCTGCTTAACGGCACTATCTAGTGCTGCAAATTGCGGGCTAACGTTGTTGGTCTTTTGGTTTACGATTAATGATCTCATTGCCATGCTCCATTTCTAATGACGCCAACTGCCAGTCCTTCAATCTCAAGGTTCTGGTACTCAAGGTCGATAACGATTGTTGAGAATTCAGGGTTTTCAGGATGAAGTAAAATCTTATTTTCCTGACGTTCAAAGCGCTTAACAGTTACATCATCATCTACGCGAGCTACAACAACTTGACCTTCATGAATATCTTGAGTCTTATGCACTGCCAATAAATCACCGTCCATAATGCCGATGTCTTTCATACTCATGCCGTTAACTCTAAGTAAATAATCAGCTGTCGGATGAAACATATTCGGGTCAACTTTGTAATGCGCTTCCACATGCTCTTGCGCTAGAATTGGCTCACCCGCTGCAACTTGACCAATCAAGGGTAAGCCTTCTGGTTCATCGTTTGCAGTATCTTGGATTAAGCGGATACCACGTGAAGTGCCAGGGAGCATTTCAATCGCTCCTTTCTTGGCAAGTGCTTTAAGATGTTCTTCGGCGGCATTAGCAGATTTAAAGCCGAGTTGTTTGGCAATCTCAGCGCGAGTGGGTGGCATCCCCGTCTCAGAAATATTGTCTTTAATCAGCTGTAATATTTCTGCTTGTCGATTAGTTAACTTTTTCATAAAACGTCCCAGACCCTAGTAATTAATATTGGCTGTGTATTCATACAGTGTCCTGTCAGTATATACAGTAAAAAAAATTGTGCAAGGTTTAATCAAAACATAGATTTTAGCGTTTGTAGGCTAAAGTAGAGATGAAATGAGTGACGCACGTACAGATAAAAGATAATGACAACTTGCTGATAATTCGTGATAGTAGCGTAATGCGGCAGTACATGTAGTAAAGCGCAGTCTATTAGGCTATTTCAGGAGAAAGGGATGAACTGTAATTTTACATTAACGGAATTTGATATGGTCAGCGCAATGAAACTGCATGGGCGAGGCTCCAACATCGGATTGATGGTAATGACATTATTCGCTGTGATATTCCTTTCAATTGGACTTTTTACGGAATACAAAGCGATCGGGTTCGGCGGTGGTATTGGAGGACTTATCGGCTACTTTTCATTATTATTGTTGGTAATACCGTTTAGGGCCAAGAAGCAGTATCGAGAGCTTAGATCATTGAGAATGGAAAACTCAATTACATTGTCGAGTGATGGACTTAGCTTTAAGAGCGAGATAGGAGAAGGCCAAATGCCTTGGGATGATATTCACATGTGGAAATATGGCAACGGAATTTACCTGTTGTATGTAGCGAGTCATATGTTTCATATTGTCCCGATAAGGGCAGTGTCATCTAGCACTGAGCTGAATCAATTGTTAGTTGAAAATGTCGGTGTTAGAAAGGCGTAAATCACTGATTTATCGTAACAGGGGGTATTGAGGATGACTGCTAGAACAGAGTATGATGAACAAGGGTATCTAGTTGTAGAGAAGCTGTTCAGTGATATTAATATTTTAGATATCTCTCAACATGTTAACCATATTTTTTAATTCATGGCGCAGCCGTAATGATGCGGTAGTTTTTGAACATAAATTGGTTAACATGCATTCTCTCACCAAGGCTGAGTATTTTGAAGATAGCGCTGATCAACGGGTCGGTTTTTTTAACGCTTTAGCACCGAAAAAATTGACCAGCTTACTTGAGCTGATGTTCGGCTCAGGTATTTACTTTCATAATACTCAGTTATTCTTCAATCCATTAGATAGTACTCAGCTGCCATATTGGCATCGAGACCTGCAATATCGTTCGCTCTCTGATGATATACAGCAAGCACAACAGCATAATATGGTTAGCCTGCATATTCGGATCCCGTTGGTGAAAGAGAAAGGTATTGAGTTAGTACCTGGCACGCATAAACGCTGGGACACAAAGCTAGAGAGAGAGGTGAGGTTTGAGCTAAATGGCCACAGTAATAGTGAACAACTTCCTAATGGCACATTGATAGAGCTAGATGTCGGCGATATTTTAATTTTTAGCTCGCAAATGATTCATCGCGGCAATTACCAAGGTAATGACTCACGAAAAGCACTTGATCTGTGTGTCGGAAAGCCTCATCACTTAACAGCTAGCTTCTTGGATGGGCAAGTTTTACCGACATCACAAGAACTAAAATTGATAAAAAACAAGCAGTGGTATAGCAACGCCAAAAAGTTGCTATAGCGTAATGATATACGAAAACTATATTGTAAGATGTGCAACACTATGGGTAATTAGTAATCGAAAAAGGATGTATTATGAAGCAGATTTTGATATTAATAATGACGCTATTGTTTTCAAACTCTTTGAGAGCGAATGTAGCATTAGCACCTTCATTCATAAAATCTTTTAATCAAGGTTCACGTGCTGATATTATCAATTTTTTGACTCAAAACATGTCTGATAGTCGGATCGAAACTTATGGTCTTGATTCACATGTTGGTGTGTTCTTAAACGCTCAAAATACCCATGGTTACCTCGAAGTAGTGGAATACCTACCATCCGAAAACAACAATGAAAATGTGAGGGTTATTTCTAACAATAGCCAGCTATCTTATATCTTGAGTATCAGCAAAGAACAGAGTGCTCCGCACAAAATTAACTATTTTACGTTGCAAGATGATATCACTAAAAATAGAGAGATTGAGCCAATATCTTTTGTTCAATTGACCCGCGAATTATCGAAATTTCTTGAGTTACTGAATGACAAGGAAGCTTTTTCTGGCGTGGTATTGATTGCAAAAGGCAGAAAGGTCATGTTTCAAAAGCCAATAGGCTTAGCGAACAAGCAATGGGAGATTAATAATACTCTCGATACTAAATTTTCTCTGGGCTCGATGAATAAAATGTTTACCGCTATTTCTACGCTACAGCTGATTGAACAAGGGAAACTCAAATTTGAAGATAAGCTCATTCAGTTTGTTGATAAAGATTGGCTGCCCGAAGGGAACGTTGACGCAATCACTGTGCGACACCTTCTGACTCACACATCAGGGCTCGGAAACTTCTTTAACGATGAGTTTAATGACAGCAATAAAGAAGCTTATAGAGATTGGGAAGCATATAAACCATTGATATCAAAAACTCCGCTATTGTTTCCTCCAGGTACGCGTAACCGTTATAGCAACTCAGGGATGTTAATGCTTGGACTCGTGATTGAGCAAGTCAGCGGAACAACCTATTACGATTATGTGCAGAAAAATATCTATAACAAAGCAGGTATGCAGCATTCTGGCAGTTTTGAATTGGATTCCAATACGCCAAACCTTGCAACGGGTTATTTGAAACGCATACATAGCGATGATTGGGTAAACAGCATTTATACCAGAGCGATAAAAGGCAGCGCAGCTGGGGGTGGTTTCTCCACGGTTGGTGATTTACATAATTTCTCTACGGCATTAACAACCTTTAAGCTGCTTGGCAAAGAATTAACCGAGCAGGCAACTAGTGAAAAGACAAAATATAGCTCTGCGTTTTGGTACGGTTACGGCTTTTCAATCAGTGGGGAGTTAAATGATCGAGTTGTGGGGCATGGTGGTGCATATCTAGGGCTGGATGCTCGCCTCGATATTCATCTTGATACCGGGATCACGGTGGTGATTTTAGCTAACCAATCGGATGTCGTTGCGCCAGTAAGAAGAAAAATTAATGAGTTACTCGAAAGGCTTTACTAAACAACGCCATTTGAGTTGATTTACCTCATAAGTTGCCAGCTATTTATGGGGTAAAACGCCTTGATGATCACTAAACTTGTCGCTGGATGTAATTAGTATGGTGTTTAATTATGCCAAAGGGTTGTAAAATCTTTCCTCAAGCCTCAGGTATATATAGCGAACAAGGAATTTTTATAGTCGTTTATTGCTCATGAATATTAAATAGTAACAAGGAGATGAATTATGTTTAGTCATATTATGATTGGTGCGAATGATGTACAGGCGTCAAAGGTTTTTTATGATGCGATTTTGGGTACGATGGGTCACAAACCTGGTGTCATCGATGAAAAAGGGCGTTGCTTTTATTTCACCGAAACCGGTGTTTTTGCGCTGACCAAGCCTATTGATGGTGAAGTTGCTTGTCATGGTAATGGCTCAACTATTGGCTTTGCGGCAGAAAGTACCGATGTTGCTGATGCTTGGCATGCAGCAGGCATCGTGAGTGGCGGTACGAGCTGTGAAGATCTTCCTGGGGTTCGTGAAGGAACTATTGGGAAACTCTATTTAGCTTATCTACGTGATCCGTCAGGCAATAAAGTGTGCGCACTTCACCGTATCACTTAAGCTCTTAAATGTTGTTTCGGCCGGTGATGTCTTCATACCGGCCTTTCTTCTTTCGCTAATGCTTGGACTATTTTCGCTAAACAAGCGGGCTTATCAATAACCCACAGGCCATAACTTATCGGTAGTACTTCAACACCTGCGCGTTTAAACAATTTGTAGGTCGTTAGCTCAAAAAAATCTGCCCACGGTCCCGGAAAGCCAATAAGGTCAATCGCAAGGTACTTGCCGTTCGCGCGGCATAAGATATCGACATCTGTCCCTGCGATGGCGTATCCAGGCCAAGTTTCAACGTTTAATAGCGTTAGTTCAGCGATGACTTGTTGTTGAAATTCGTCGATCTCTGAGGTGATTGAATGACTCGCTTCAAAATCGTTGGCGGCGCTTAAATATTTTCTTAAAAGGTTATTCTCCGGAAGTATTGACTCATCGATTGAGACGAATAGCTCTTGTCGTTGTCTTGCTCTGGTGATGGTGACATTAAAAACGTCGGGTTTATTTAAGTAAACTGCTGCACGTTTCGAATTGTTGTCGATGGAAAACGAAATCAGCATGACATCGCGCTCTTCTCCTTGAAAGCCAAAGGGAGTTGCTGCTCGAAGTTTATGTTTACTAATCTCTGACTCACTAAAACTGGCTTCAATTTCACTGGCGATATGATCGGCTTGATGCCTAAACGGTGAGATCACGCCAATGCTGTGGTGAAAGCCTGAGGCCGCATCGTCACTAATTTGTTGTTTAATAGAGTCTATGATTTGACTGGCTTCTAAATGATTAACCCCCGACTTATCCCTAATTCCGACAACGCGATTGAGTAGAAGATTACCGCTACTGGTGCAAGGTCGGTGCTGCATTATCTTTAACTTACCCTGATAAAACGTTTGGTTACTAAAATGGATAAGTTCGGGCTTACTTCTAAAATGCTCGTCTAAAAATGCGAGCTGTTGATGGCTGATAAGTGCGCCGAGTGTGAGATCTAATATCGAGTTGTCACGATAGCTAACCACGCCGTTAGTGCTTAGTGTTAGGTTGTTTTTGGCCATCAACGTCGCTTCTTTACTCTTAGCGAGAAAGGAATAGTGTTTTAGCTGTTTCGTATCGCCAACCACCATCGCGCGCTTTGCTCGATAGAGGGCTGGTAGGCAACTGGCGATGTTACATTGGGTTGCTTCATCGATAATGACCAAATCGAACATTTGCTGGTTGAGCGGTAACACCCGGTACAAGGTGTTTAGACTAACTAGCCAAACAGGGAAGGCGGATAGTAGTGCTGAATATTCAATGTTATCAAACAGTTCAAACTGTCTTTTCGATGTCCGACTGCGTATTGCTTTGTTGAATGCTTGTAATGACTTGCGATTATTTTCCACTAACGTTGTGAGGTTCTTGCTTTTAAGGGCACTTAAATACGTTGCCGCGAGTGCTTCTCGATTGACATGCTGAGTGTTGAGCTCGTCGAGCATAGTCCATTGGTTTGCCAGCTGAGCCATGCCGCTACGGGCGAGTGCGAGGTATATTGTTTTAAGCCATTGTGAGTCTTTCTGTTCAAGCTTATGCAGGCGCTGCCCGCGAACAATCGCTTTGTGGCAAAATTTAACGAAACGCTTTTCAATGCGCTTTAAGGTGCTATTGAGTTGTTTTAATTCCAGCTCACAGGCTTGCGGTTGCTTGCTGAGTTCATCAGTGAAATAACCTGCGAGTAAGTCGGCAATATAGTCTTTTAGTTTCTTAAGAAACTCTTTTTGACCGGCTCTAATTGAAATGTCGCTTAAGCCAAAATTTTCATCCAATTTGTCGGCAATCACGTTGAGTGCAGGGTCGTTATTCGCCACGATTAGCACCGATTCCCCACGCGCCATGTGCTCTGCGGCAATAGCGGCGATGGTGTAGCTTTTCCCCGTGCCCGGTGGACCTGAAACACAACCTAAACTGGCATGGGCAGCAATTGAGATGACCTTTTTTTGCGGCGTCGATAACAAGCCTGGTAGGTAAGCATATTTAAGCGGCTTATTTGAGTAGTTTGCGGTTGACGGTGTAATGAGCTCGTTTAGTGGTGGTGATAGGCTATCAGATTTAATGATTTCATCGAGCTCGTGTAACACACCGCGACTGCTGGTGGATCGTTCGACAAAGACGAGCATCGATGTTGGCAATACACTCGCTGTTTTCCGTCGCATGGCTTTCTTCATCTCGTTAGTATCGTTGAGTGTTGGAAAGTTTAACAATTCGAGTGCGTCTATCTCTAAAGGACTGTTTTTGAGCCATGATACCCACAGCGCTGGCGATTGAATATGAGTCGTTTCTTTGAAAATAGCAGGATTGCTGTCTTCTGGCATCAGCAGTTGGGTTAATGATTCATTAATTTCGACATTCTGATCATTGACTGAAAAATAATGGCTGGTGCCATCTTGTTCTATGTGCGCTTCGTTGAATAGTAATGGTGCCACTACTTGTTTTACTTCACCTTTTATTTCGAGCTTGCCGACAAAAATGAAGCTAACATAGAGTAACACCCGCTCTCGTTGGTACACTTCAACGCGTTTTAGCATTTGCTGGCCAAATTCATCGGGGATCGGTAAGCGTGGTAAGAACCCTGAACCTAATTCATCTTGTCCAGCGAGTATCAGACGATCTTCTTGCTTGAATTTGTTTAAATTCCACAAGTTGAGATCGGCACTGTCTTCTTTGTAGCAATCTCGATAATATGAAAAAACATTTAGGTTATTCAATAGGTAACTTCCTTATTCGCCATAATATTGGTCTCGTAGAGCCATTGCGCTGACCTAATAGGGAAAATTGATGCAGTGGTTAGAAATATAGCGCAACCGGAGTCATTGCGTCGAGTTTTTTGCTGTGTTTTTTGATTTGAATTATTGAGTTTCACTGCCGTATTTCGTCAAATGTTAAACACATTATTATCGAGCTGCTACCGATTAGTATTGTTGAGTTAGTACCTCGATATTTTATTCGAAGTTTAGGGTTTAGTTTGAGCCTCTTGTGTTTGGCTAAATTTCATTTTATGAGCTAATATTTAGAGCGAGTTTTTAAAATTAGTTTATTTTGAACATTAAGATTTATAGGGATATAAAATGGAAAACAGTCATGCACTGTTTGTAACAATTCAAATAGTTAACACCTTGCAATGGTAACGCCTGAAACACCAGCTCTATCCGGTCAAGTCTTTAACGGTACTAAATGGTACGTTGCGATGCGATGGTGCCTCAAAGGAATGGGGTTTGTTAGTTCAGCTTTCCTAGCTCGATTATTAATGCCAGAAGACTTCGGTTTAATTGGTATGTCTCTTGTCGCGTTGGGTTTAATCACGGTGCTGTTTAACTTTGGTGTGACTTGGGCGCTATTACAAAATAATGAGGCGACGGATCAGCATTTTGATACGGCTTGGAGTATTCGATTGCTTCAGTCGATGGCGATCGCCGTCCTATTGATTATTAGCGCGCCATATTTAGCGCAGTTTTACCAAGATTCAAGAATAGAATTAATCGTTCAAATATTAGCATTAGTCAGTGTGATCAAAGGCTTTGAAAATATTGGGATTGTGAAATTCCAAAAGGAAATGGCCTTTGCTAAGGATTTTAAGTTTAACGTATTACCTAAATTTTTGAGCGTTTTTGTGACGATAGGGTTGGCATTTTATTATCAATCCTACATGGCGCTGCTGATATCGATGGTGGTTAGCGACGCGATTAAAGTGGTAATTAGTTATTTGGTCATCGATTTTAGACCGAAATTTGAATTTAAGAAAATGTCTGAAATTTGGGGGTTTTCGAAGTGGATGTTGGTGAATAATTTTGCAGACTATATTTCACAACAAGGAGATCTGTTTTTATTATCAATGGTCACCAGTGTCGAGAATTTGGGGTATTATCGCTGGGGTTCTGAGCTTTCACTTGTTGCAATAACCGAGGTTCAACAACCTTTTTCAAGAGCATTAACGCCAGCATTTGTGAAGTTAAAACATGATCAGCCGCGATTAACAGCCGCTTATCTTAAAGCACTTTCTGGCATGACGCTGGTGGCAATTCCTATCGCGTTAGGATTTGGCGCTGTGTCGCAAGAGTTAATCCCTATTTTTCTTGGTGGCGGGGATAAATGGTTGCCGGTGGTGCCGATTATTAATGCATTAGTTTTTTTCGCAATGATGACCGCTATGTGTGGTATTTCTAGTACATTATTGGTCATTAGTGGGCACGTTAAACAAAGGGCTTATGTTTCTTGGTTAAACGCAATAGTTGCAGTGGCTACGTTGTATCCTGCCTATGAGTTATTTGGTTTGGTTGGCGTTGCGTATTCTAGAGTGATTGTTGGCGTTGCAACATTCTTTCTCATTAGTTACCTCGTGTCGTTATATTGCAATGTTGGCCTACTGAGCATCTTAAAAGCTATTTGGCGATCGTTGTTAGCTGGGCTCATCATGTATGTACTAGTATTGAATCTCTCTCAATGGTTGCCGTACAGTTTGTGGCTTGTGTTATTAATTAAAGCCATTCTAGGGGCTGTTATTTATATTAGTTGTTCACTGATTTTTTGGGTCATTTCAGGAAAACCATCAACACTTGAGTCCGATATAATCGATAAATTAAAAGTAAAACTTTGGCCCAGCGTGAATAATTAGTTCTGACGGTTGGGTCATGACTCGATATCCGACAAGTGACAGCGATTATCGATGCTTACTCAACCGATATTGAACAGGAGATAGTCCAATTACCTTCTTAAAGAGTCGAGAGAAATAATAAGGGTCGTCATAACCTACCGCACTGGCTATTTGTTTGACTTGTTGCTGCCCTAAATCGAGTAGCCAGCAAGCGTGTTGCATCTTCAAGTTAATAAAATATTGTACGGGCGAGTAGCCTGTTAGTTCCTTAAAGCGTTTCGAAAAATGATATTTTGATAGTTGGCAGTGTTGCGCCATGGTATCAAGATCTAAGTGGCCGTGGAGGTGTTCATTCATTAATACTTGGATATGGTCGAGATTGATGCGGCGATCAGACTGGCTCCGTTGATTCTTAATTAATAATGAAAAGTAACTAATCAATTGCTGTAGCGCATGGCAGCCATGAATAAATGCATCGAGATTGTAGCCACTGTGGCGCAAGCTAAAGAGGCTCTCTAATTGTGATGATATTTGTGGCTGCAATCCAATGGCCGCAACAGGGTTGTCCATCGCTAAATGCTGACATAGTGCATCTGTTAATAATCCATCAACGTGTAACCAATATATTGACCATGGGTCAGTTGTGTCGGCGTGATATTGATGTGACTGATGTTTGGGAAGCAAGACTAGGTCGCCGGCGCTTACTTGATAGGTTGAGTTTTCACTAATTACAATCCCTTTTCCTGCGGTGCAATAGATCATCAGGGTATTGTCGTGCTGTTGCCTTGTCATCTTGTGGTGCAGCGCTTTGGGGTAATAACCCATCGCAATGAGATAGAGATTTTGAGTCAATGGATTATTCGCTAATTGGTCAATTAACGATTGCGGTGTCAAAAACCTAATACCGTCATCTGATAGTGGCCAACCTGATGTCACATCCATAATTATCTCTTTGTTTTAGTTCGTAATACTATTTTTCGGCTGTTCGTTAATAAATGCTACAAATCGCAATATAGTCCATCATGACGACAATATTGTCAATGTTACTACACGCGGCGATATGGTGATATGGGTGTATTACATTAAGTCGGAGACATCTACATGAGCCAATCATTTCCAACGCAAGTTCCTCTTTTTATCGAAGGTCAATGGATCGCGAGTGAAACCACGCAATGGATCCCTGTGACGGATCCCGCGACCCAAAAGATATTAACCCAAGTTCCTTGTGCCACAGCGCAGGAAATGACGCGGGCGATTGATTCGGCGGTTAGCACCTTTGAAACATGGAAGGATGTTCCTGTGCCTGTGAGGGCACGTATCATGCTCAAATATCAAGCGTTGCTTAAAGATCATCATGATGAGCTCGCCACCATTCTTGCTAAAGAAACCGGAAAAACCTTTGAAGATGCTAAAGGCGATGTCTGGCGCGGCATTGAAGTGGTAGAGCATGCTTGTAATATTGCGAGCTTACAGATGGGCGAAACTGTTGAGAATGTTGCCACAGACATCGACTGTTACAGCTACACGCAGCCGCTTGGTGTGTGTGTTGGTATAACGCCGTTTAACTTTCCCGCGATGATCCCATTATGGATGTTCCCACTGGCCATCGCGTGCGGGAACACCTTTATTCTTAAACCGTCGGAACAAGATCCGTTAACACCGACTAGGTTGGTCGAGTTGTTTGAAGAGGCCGGCGCCCCGAAAGGCGTGTTACAACTAGTTCACGGTGGTAAAGAGCAGGTCGACATTTTACTTAATCATCCTGAAACCCGTGCAATTTCTTTTGTTGGTTCAACCGCAGTCGGTCATCATATTTATCGTACTGCGACTGATAACCTCAAGCGAGTTCAGTGCATGATGGGGGCTAAAAACCACATGGTGGTGATGCCGGATGCCAACAAACAGCAGGTGATAAACAACTTAGTCGGAGCGGGTTTTGGTGCAGCAGGGCAACGCTGCATGGCGATTTCAGTAGCGGTAATGGTCGGCGATTCCAAACAGTGGATAGCAGAACTTAAGCAAGCGGCCAGCGCTATTCGTCCCGGTGCCTGGAATGATCCTGATGCTGCCTATGGTCCACAGATTAATCCTGATGCACGTGATCGCGTATTGTCATTCATTGCGCAAGGTAAGAAAGAAGGTGCTAATTGTTTACTCGATGGTTCAGATTGTGTTGTCGAAGGTTATCCTGATGGCAATTGGGTTGGACCGACTATTTTCAGTGATGTTACGACCGAGATGGAAATTTACCGTAACGAGATTTTTGGTCCTGTACTATTGATTATCAGCGTTGATACGTTAGAAGAGGCAATGACATTAATCAACAACAACCCGAATGGCAATGGCACCTCAATTTTCACTGCCAGCGGCTATGCGGCGCGTAAATATCAGCATGGTATTCAAGTGGGGCAGATTGGTATTAATGTTCCGGTTCCTGTGCCATTGCCATTTTTCTCATTTACTGGTTGGCGGGCAAGTTTTGCCGGTGATCAGCACGCGTATGGCAAGCAAGCGGTACGGTTTTATACCGAGACCAAGACGATTACCGCACGTTGGTTTGAAGATGACCATCAGTCAGATATGAACATGACGATTACCTTAAAATAGTAAGTGAGTTAAGTATGAATTTTGACTTAAACGAAGACCAGCAGGCATTTCAGGACGCGGCTCGTGCGTTCGCACAAGGGGAGATGGCGCCGTTAGCAGCGCAATGGGATGAGCAAAAGATATTTCCGGTTGATGTTATTGCTAAGGCCGGAGAACTCGGCTTTTGTGGCATGTATTGCCCAGAAGATGTCGGTGGTTTAGGGCTTTCACGCCTAGATACCTCGATTATTCTTGAAGAGTTAGCGGGCGGTTGTACATCAACTGCTGCCTATATCTCGATTCACAATATGGCCACGTGGATGATTGCGACATGGGGAACCCAAGAGCTTAAATCGCAATGGTGTGAAGCATTAACGATGGGCACTAAGCTCGCCTCTTATTGCTTAACGGAACCTGGTGCCGGTAGTGATGCCGCTTCATTGCGAACCAGCGCAAAGCGCGATGGTGATGATTACATTATTAATGGCAGCAAGATGTTTATTAGTGGCGCTGGTAGCACTCAGATGCTGGTGGTCATGGCACGTACTGGCACGCTCGATGAAGGGGCTAGCGGCATAAGTGCTTTTGCTATTCCGAGTGACTTGACCGGTATTCACTACGGTAAAAATGAGGACAAAATGGGCTGGAATTCACAGCCGACCAAAGCGATCACGTTTGAAAATGTTCGGGTACCGGCAAAAAATCTGCTAGGTGTCGTGGGCGAAGGTTTTAAAATTGCAATGAAAGGACTCGACGGCGGTCGTATCAATATTGCGACTTGCTCGATTGGGGCGGCGCAGGCTTGTATTAATCATACTCAAGCGTACATGTTAGAGCGGCAACAATTTGGCAAGCCGCTATCTGCTTTTCAAGCGCTGCAATTTAAGTTGGCTGATATGGTGACTGAGCTGGTGGCCGCGCGGCAAATGATCCGCTTAGCGGCGACCAAGCTCGACGCTAACGATGTCGATAAGACGACCTATTGTGCGATGGCTAAACGCTTTGCCACCGATGTTGGTTTTGAAGTGTGTAATAACGCCCTGCAACTTCACGGTGGCTATGGCTATATTAAAGAATACCCGATTGAACGCTTTATGCGTGACGCCCGTGTGCATCAGATCTTGGAAGGTACCAATGAAATTATGCGGCTAATTACCGCACGTAGCATCCTACAATCGGATGCCATTGACCGAATTCGTTAATAACGAGGAAGATATTATGAGTAAAACAGTAGCCTTTATTGGCTTAGGTAATATGGGCGGTGGTATGGCGGCGAACGTCGCCAAAGCAGGGTTTGTGGTTCATGCATTTGATTTGGTTGAGGCGAATCTAAATGCCGCGTTAGTAGCAGGATGCCAGGTGTTCAATTGCGCTAAGGAAGCGGTTGCTGGTGCGGACTTTGTCTTGACCATGCTACCTAACGGCAACATCGTCGAGCGAGTGTATTTAGGTGAAAATAATGACGGCCTATTGAGTTGTATTGAGCCCCACGCGCTAATTATTGATTGCTCAACCGTAGCGCCAGCCAATTCGCGCTGCGTGGGTAAGGCGGCCCAAGCAACGGGTATCGCCTTTGTTGATGCGCCAGTTTCTGGCGGCGTGGCAGCGGCTAATGCTGGCACGTTAGCCTTTATGGTCGGTGGAAGTGAAGCACACTTTATCGCGGCGCAAGAAGTCTTGTCAGCGATGGGGCCAAATACCTTTCGTGCGGGCGATGTCGGTGCTGGCTCAGTGGCTAAGCTATGTAACAATATGCTGCTAGCTGTACATATGGCTGGCACTGCCGAAGCATTGCAGCTCGGCATGGATAATGGGCTCGACCCTAAAGCGCTTAGTGAAATTATGCTCAAGAGTTCTGGTTGTAATTGGTCGCTCGAGAAATACAATCCGGTGCCGGGCGTGATGGATGGCGTGCCGTCATCAAATAATTACCAAGGCGGCTTTATGGTGGACTTAATGCTTAAAGATCTGGGTTTGGCGATGGAAGCATCAACTAGTAGTCAATCGTCTGTGCCGATGGGATCTGCGGCTCGCGGACTGTTTAACTTACATAAACACAGTGGCGATGAAGACAAAGGACAGTTAGATTTCTCGAGTATCTTGCAATTGTATAAAAGATAAACCGGTGGCTGCTGAATGTTCAGCAGCCACCATTTCAAGCGGTGTGGCTTACCTTGGCTCCATTCTAATCGCGCCATCGAGACGGATCACTTCGCCATTGAGGTAGCTATTGGTAATGATGTGACCGGCCAAATCGGCATATTCGGTCGGCTGACCGAATCTTTTTGGGCTTTGCACCATGTTAATTAATGGCTCACGTACCTCATCACTCATGCCTTTCATCATTGGCGTGTCAAAAATTCCGGGCGCGATGGTCATCACGCGAATGCCTAGAGGCGCTAAGTCACGCGCAATTGGTAAGGTCATGCCAACGATGCCGCTTTTACTCGCACTGTACGCTGCTTGGCCCACTTGGCCATCGAATGCTGCCACCGACGCGGTATTAATAATCACGCCGCGTTCGCCGTTTTCATCCGTTTCATTGTTTGCCATTTGTTCTGCGGCTAATCGCAGAACGTTAAAGGTACCGATGAGGTTGATATTGATAACCTGGCTGAATTTCTCTAACGCTAATGGCCCGTTCCGGCCTACCGTCTTACCACCGGCGACAATGCCTGCACAATTGATGCAAACATTAATCGAACCGAAATGAGCCACGGCTTGCGCGATACCAGCGGCGACCGATGCTTGATCGGTGACATCAACCGCAACAAATATTCCGTCGTCACCAAGTTGGATTGATAATTGTTGTCCGGCGTCTTCGTTAAGATCGAAGGCTACAATCTTTGCCCCTTGTTTTGCGAGTTCTTGGCAGGTTACTAGGCCTAGCCCTGATGCTCCACCAGTGACAATAACGACTTTGTTTTTAAGCTTCATAATGGTTCCTATTTGATTTCTCGAAGTAATTCACGGGCGATAATCACGCGTTGGATTTCACTAGTGCCTTCATAAATTGACGTGATTCGGGCATCGCGTGCAAAACGCTCAAGCGGGTATTCTTTGATATAGCCGACACCGCCCATCAGTTGTAATGCGGTGTAACAGACCTTGTTTACCTTTTCTGAGGTGAATAATTTGGCCATCGACGCTTCTTTGCTAAAAGGCAGTGCGCGATCTTTCTTATCGGCGGCATTCATTAATAATAAACGCGATGCCTCAAGAGCGGTGTATGCATCGGCTAGCATCCATTGCACCCCTTGAAAGTCTGCGATTTTTTGGCCAAACTGTTGTCGTTGACTCACGTAGTCACGGGCATAATCAATGGCGGCTAAACCAATCCCTAATGCCAATGAACCGACGCCAATACGACCACCGGCTAGTTCCGTTACTGCGACCTTAAACCCCTGATTTAATTCACCCATTAAGCAACCTTTGGGGATGCGGCAGTCATTAAATACGACCTCATTGGTGACTGAGGCTTTTTGGCCCATCTTGTCTTCGGCGGGTGATATCGATAATCCTGGCGCATCGGCTTCGACCAGAAAGCATGAAATCCCCTTGCCCCGTGGTGCACTCGGATCAGTGACAGCCCACACCACGAATATACCTGCAAATTCGGCACTGGTAATGAACTGTTTTGCACCATTCAGTATCCAGTGGTCTCCCGCTAACACCGCTTTAGTCTTCATGCTTGATGGGTCAGAACCCGCACCAGACTCGGTTAAGCAAAAGCCGCCGGCGGCATATTCGCCACTACATAACTTCGGCAGGTATTGTTGTTTTTGGGCATCGCTAGCGACTGCTTGGATCACTTCACCGACCATATTGGTCACCGACATTGTGACGGCTGTAGACGCACATCCTTTGGCAATTTCGGTTAGGGCGAGACTAAACACTACCGTGCCGGCTTCGCTACCACCGTATTGACTATCGACATTTAATCCCATAAATCCGAGTTCAGCGAGTTGCTTTAGGTTCGCTAAGAATAAGGCTCTGTCACCGATTTGGTCTTGCATCTGGGCCACCGGGGCTAACTCGGCTTGTGCGAATTTTTGCGCCATCTCTTGGATCATGGCTTGGTCTTGGGTGAGGGAAAGATTCATCAGTTATCTCTTATGGTTGTTGTCTTATTAACCTGAACTCGGGTTAATGGTTTTATAACTTATTGTTTCAATTTAAAAACATTACACCCTAGATCCCGGTGACGAAATTTTAGTGGTTATCAAGGCGTTTTCTCTCATAAATAGCTGGCTATTTTTAGAGAAAAGAACACAGATAGGCGCTCAAATAGCCACGGTAAGCGCATTATAATTATCGCATGCCAGAATCCATACATATTACGAAAAACCGCCGTAAATCCATCCGTGGAGGCTTATTTTTCGTCTCGGCAATCTGCTCCCGGCATTGCCCTAATATAACCGTCCAAGGTTAAGCATGAAAAAGATGTTTTTCTTCACATGCACGGAAACTGACAATTTACCTCTTCAATCTCTATAGCCTAAAATTTACAGAACAATTTAATGACGAAATATTGCTTTGAAATGGAGGAAACCTATTTTCAGGGACGAAAATCAGAGCTTAGAGCGAAACAAAACCATGTATCTATGATACAAGGAAGTTTGTGTAGCAGTGACGTATTCACGCGTTTTTCGACATTCAAAGGAATATTGCGTCGGAACAGCTAAGATTAAATTAATACGCTCTTGCCGTGCTCAAATAGCGTTGTTGGGTAAAATAAATTATCTCGAGCTCAGGTTTATTAGTATCATGCGCAAAAATACAACCGATTAATATGACATAAGGTTACCTTGTTACTCACTAAATGTTACACTGACTATTGGGTATGCGGGCTAAAAGTGACTATGGCTAAAGTCGACATTCATTATTTTAATCAGGCGTTGCGTTGTGCGCAGCGGCAAGGGATTGAGCGCGAGGCGATATTAGACCAGCTAGGCATTAGCCTATCTGATGACGCGGTACATGTTGACGACCATGAGATGACTCGGGTGGTGCAATATGTGTGGGCGACCCTCGAGGATGAATTTCTTGGCTGTACTAAAAGCCCGTGTAAACGCGGTACATTTCCATTTATGGCGCGCCATATATTAACTTTTCCTACCTTGGGGCAAATGCTCAATCAGGCGATTAAATGCTATTCGTTAATGACCGATGAATTAGCAATGAACCTACAGGTTAAGGGCGATGTCGCCGAGTTTGATTTCACATTCTCCCACAGTGAGTTTGACCCTGATTATTTTTTTAGAGAGTTTTGGCTAATTATTTGGCACCGGTTTTCTAGTTGGTTAATCGACGAAAAAATCCCGCTAACTCAGGTGTCATTTAACTACCAACGGCCTGCACATCATCAGCAGCTAAAACTACTATTCCCGTGTCGGCATAAGTTTGGTGATACCAGTATAAAGATATATTTTTCAGCTAAGTACCTTGCGTATTCTGGCGTAAGGAGCCAAACCGAGCTTACTCAGTTTTTACGTCGTTCACCCGCAGATCTAATAACGATTCCTGGCAGTGACAGCAGTATTAAATCACAGGTATTGGCACGACTAGTTCATCAAGAGCAGGTTAATTTCGTCTGCCCAACACTTGAGGTGTTAGCGAGGTCTCTTAACATGAGCGCACAAACATTACGTCGGCGCTTAAGAAGCGAAGGAACGAGCTACCCGCAAATAAAAGACCAAATTCGCCTCGATCTAGCGATGGAGTATTTACGGGGGAAGAAACATACCATTAGCGACATTTCGAGCCGTTTAGGCTTTAGCGAACCGCGCTCATTTACTCGCGCATTTAAGCAGTGGACTGGATCTTCTCCATCAAGGTATTACGGCAATAAGTAATCTAACAGCATAAGGCATACGTTCTGCTTGTTTAAGTTGGTGATTGAGCTAATCGGCGTAGATGGTTATTTGAATTTAGTCCATGTTTACAAACTATTATCGCTCGATGCTACTGAGTGTCTCGTAAGTTTGCTATAATTTGACCGCTCCTTTTCAATTATATTTCTGTGGTGTTATTTTTATGGCAAAGTCTTTTTCATATTGGGTCAATATTCTACGTTGGCCAGTACGGTTGCTCGTTCGTAGTAAGCTCATTCCCGAAGATCCGTGTCAGGAATTGGATATAGACCGTGATAAGCCGATTATTTATGTGCTAAAAACAGAATCTGTTACCGATCTATTAGCGCTCGAGCGTCTTACTCAATCAGTTTCATTGCCGGCACCGACCGATGAGTTAAGGCTCGGCGATCGCGTGATCCCGCGTTATTTCTGTGTTCAGGGACGTAAGCCTTTATTTGGTGGTACACCTGAAACCGAAAAATTCATTGCTCGTTTTAGCGAATTGGTCCATTTATTACGTGAACAAGATAACCACAATATTCAACTTGTCCCAGTGTCTATCTTGTGGGGCCGAGATCCTGGCCGTGAAAAAAATTCTGTACGTGCTGAGGTGCTTGAAGATGAACAAGCGTCATGGCTACGTAAGTTTTGGATGATTCTATTCTTAGGGCGTGACAACTTTATTCGTTTTAGCCAGCCGATTTCAATGAGTGAAATGTTAAGCCCACGCGCCAGTGATGAGCGTATCGCCCATAAGCTTAGCCGCTTAGCACGTTTTCATTTTTACAGCCAAACTAAAGCGATGCTGGGTCCGAAACTGGTGTATCGTAAGTCGCTCGACAAGCGTTTAATGAAATCTCCTGCGTTGCAACAAGTGATGGCTGAATACGCTGACGAAAAGACACTAAACGAAGAGCAAGTGCGTAGCGAAGTCACGGCGATGGTCGATGAAATTGCGGCAAACTACTCTGACCGTGCCTTGCGGATCTGCGACCGGTTACTCACCTGGTTATGGAATAAGTTGTATAAAGGAATTAGTATTTCCAATGACGAGCGGGTGCGAAAGTTGGTACAAGATGGCGAAGAAATTATCTTTGTACCGTGTCACCGTAGTCATATGGATTATTTACTACTGAGTTATGTTATTTACCGTCAAGGGATGGCGCCACCCCATATTGCGGCAGGGATTAACTTGAGTTTCTGGCCAGCAGGACCAATATTTAGACGAGGTGGAGCGTTCTTCATGCGCCGCTCTTTTAAAGGCAATAAGCTTTATGCAGCTGTCTTTAAAGAGTATCTACATCAATTGTTTAGCAATGGTTATTCGGTGAAGTACTTTACTGAAGGCGGGCGTTCACGTACGGGGCGTTTGCTGAATCCTAAAACGGGAATGGTGGCGATGACAGTCCAAGGCGTGCTGCGCGGTATTGAACGTCCAATTACCTTGGTGCCAGTCTATTTGGGTTACGATCACGTGATGGAAGTGAGTACTTATCACAATGAACTCAAGGGTAAGTCAAAAGAGAAAGAGTCAGTCGGACAAGTTTTAAAAACGCTGCGTAAGCTGAAAAATTTTGGCCGAGCCTACGTTAACTTTGGTGAGCCAATTTCGTTAAATGATTACCTCGATAGCAACGTTGATGATTGGCGAGCGAGTATCGATCCATTGGCGGTTCAAAAACCAAGTTGGTTAACGCCTACTGTCAATGGTATCGCCAATAACATTATGGTAAATATTAATAATGCCGCTGCTGTGTCAGCTATCACGCTGTCTGCTTTGGTATTATTGGGCGTTGAACGTCGCGTTATTACTAAGGATGCGTTGATTACTCAGTTAGATCTTTATCTGTCTTTATTGAAGAAAGCGCCGTATCACACAGACGTTACGGTGCCCTCAATTACTGGCCAAGAACTGTATGAGCGTGCGGCAGAGCTTGATAAGTTTACCGTGAGTGCCGATGAGTTGGGTGAAGTCATTAGCCTTAATGTGTCGGGCGCTGTGACTATGACCTATTATCGCAATAACATCTTGCATTTGTTTGCGATGCCATCACTGGTCGCCGCTGCGATTGCTTATCATAATTGTCAAACGCGTGACACTATCGATGATATTGTTAAGCAACTGTTTCCATTGATTAAAAACGAACTATTTATAGGTTATGATGAAGCGGGCTTAACGCGATATATTGATGACATTTTAGCGGCGATGGTCGATCTAAATGTTATTGAACAAACAGATTGTGGCTATAACGTGGTGAACGAACGTAGACCACAATTGATGATCATGGCGCATCACATTCAAGAGACGCTTGAGCGCTACGCTATCGTGCTTAAGATTATGCAAAAGAAACCGAAGATCGAGCGTGCGGCGTTGAGTCATGACAGTCATGTGCTTGCCAAACGCTTGTCGAGTATTCATGGTATTAATGCCCCTGAGTTTTTCGATAAAACAGTGTTATCCACCTTCATTACTAGCTTGCGCGAGCATGGCCATATTAACGATGGTGAAGAAGGGCATGATGAAACAGCAAGAGAATTGGTCAACACGGTAAGCGGCTTGTTACGACCTACCGTGTTAGCAACGATTAAGGCAAGCTTGAATTAGTTTTCTAGCCGATTAGGTAGGCGACAACCAAGCCAACAAATAGGGTCAGTCCGACGTAGTTGTTGGCGATAAACGCTGCAAAATAGGCTTGGTGGGTGCGGGCTAGGCAGTGACGTTGTTGAAGTGCAAACTGCACAGCAACAGCAGTGATGGCCACGTAAAATACGGGATGAATGGCGGCGAGCATAGTGACTTTCACTAAGCAGTAAATCGTCGTTATTTGCAATAACCCCACTGCAATCAAATCATATTTTCCAAATAATATGGCGGTAGATTTAACACCTATTTTTAAGTCATCTTCACGGTCGACCATGCCGTACATCGTGTCATAAGCAACTGTCCACGCGATATTAGCCGCAAATAACCACCAACACACAGTCGGTAATTCATTGATTTGTGCCGCAAATGCCATCGGAATTGCCCAGCCAAACGCCATGCCTAATACTACTTGGGGCAAATGGGTGAAGCGCTTCATGAACGGGTAGGTTGCGGCTAATGCGACGGCGACAAATGATAAGCCGATGGTTAGGCTATTCATGGTGAGCACCAGTAGAAATGAGATCAACAACAAGCCAAAAAATAGTGCCAATGCCTGCTTGCTCGTGACGGCACCTGTAGCAAGGGGTCGTAATTTTGTGCGTTCGACGTGGCCGTCAACCTTACGGTCGGCAAAGTCGTTAATTACACAGCCCGCGCTACGCATTAGGAATACGCCAAGACTAAATACGACCAACACATGCCAATCAGGGAATCCTTGCGCAGCAATCCATAGCGCCCAATACGTCGGCCACAATAGTAATAAGGTGCCGATAGGTTTATCGAGGCGCATCAGCTGTTTAAGCCCTTGTAGCGTTGCGGTATTCATGACTCTATTCCCTTACTATAGGCATAACTGTGAGGTAAGAAAACTTCCGATACCAATAATGGATTACCTTCGAGAATGAAGATGGACCGCCTAGCCCACAGCGGATGTTGTGGCGTCAGCGTTAATGCCGTCGCGAATCGACTCATCGATGATGATGAAGAAAACGAAGTGGTTTCAATTGGCTGACGCTTCATATCATCGGCGCGAAACAGCACTTCCCCTAAGGAGGTATTGCCGAGCTTTTTTAACAGGTTGTTGGCGTAATCTAACGTTGTTTTTGGAATGAGAGTACGTGCGTAAACATGTGGCTGACCATCACACAATAATAATACTTCTCTGCTTCGAATCACTTCGCCGGGATTAAACAGTTGCTGCTCGGCAGCTGTCACCACTGCGTCTGTTTCGCGTAGCACCATGACTTCGAATTGCTGACAATGAGATTGCAGTCGCTGAGTCAATGAGTCTTGATCATAGAGCCAACTGATTAATTCCTGTGACAGCGCGTCTGTATTACCACTTTGTCGCTCATACCATTGATTGGCACAGCCATCTTTAAAGGGGAGTTGGTTGGGGCAAACCGCAGCAATAATTGTTTTTAAATTCACAGGCATTCGTTATCGTTGATTGACGGCTCATTATGCTTGAGCTTCGATTAAAAATCATGTGGTTTTGGGGAAATAATTGCTAAAATCGTTGCTACGCTTTAACATGATTATTCAGTGTAAGTAAATATCGTGAATGTTATTAATACTAATTGGTATAAAGTTAAAAAAGGAAAAGTTGTGACTATGCAAAAGCTATTGAGTACCGTGCTGTGTGTTTTATGGATGAGTGTTAGCTTTAACGTTTTCGCTGCTGATGAAGAAGCGGTTGTCGATGAATACGCGTATTTTGGTTTTGAACCAGACATTATTACCAACTACATTAGTGATGGCAAGAAGCCCGGCTTTGTGCGTATTACCATGGAGATTATGGTTAAGAGTGCTGAGCATATCGAGATTATCGAGCATCACGCGCCATTAATTCGTGCCACGGTGGTGGAAATACTCGGTGAACAAACCGAAGCTAAAATTAAGTCCGCTGCTGGTAAGTTTGAAATACGTGAACAGTGCCTAACAGCCATCAATGAGTTACTTAAAGATGAAACAGGAAAAGCACTCGCTGTACGCCTGTTATTTACGAAGTATATTTATCATTAGTCACAACGTCGCGCCACGCGAATGCACAGCCTACAATTAATCCTCCTAAGTGTGCGCCATTAGCAACGGGCACACCCAGTAAATCGAAGAAACCTGCGACTAACCATATCAACATAAATCCAATGTAGACCGGGGGTAGTGATAATCCTGCTTGTGGCTTATATTTCCCTAAGATCCAAAAGTAACCCAGTAACGCGTACACCACGCCGGACAATCCGCCAAATGCTGGTCCTGTCATGAAATACTGTAACAAGTTCGGCAAGCTACTGGCTAAGATAAGCAATAACAATAACTTGGTTGATGATATCTTCTGTTCTATTTGCCCGCCTAGATACCACCACCATAATAAATTAAAGATGATGTGTAGCGCTGAGAAATGCAGTAGTGCCGGCGTGAACAGGCGCCAAATTTGAGTCATGTTATCGATTATCAACGGATTGAAGAAACTCAACAGATCATAAACCGCTGGCACGTTAATCAGATTGGTGAAGTAAATAAAAACACACAGGGTAAAAATCGATAGCGTAACTGGACCACCATGCATAATGAAATGCGTGATCAATGATAAATTGGCATTACTACTATTGGCTATGCTAATTTGTGGATTAGCACTGTGCCACGACGCCGCTTGATATTTCCCGTGATTAGGCTGTGCGACAAACTGTTCAAATTCGAGGGCGGTGAATGATTGTCGCGTGGGATCAGTAATCGAGATGGCAACGTTGTGATCGTCCCGTTGACTGAGTATGCATTGCACGCCTTGTCCCATCATGTAGTCAACAAATGCTTGCGCCATCCTTGCATTTCGTAGCGTACCAATCTCGATCATCTAAACTCTGTCCTTAATTTTTGTACCACGTGCCGTCATTATTTCTCTTAATCCAAGGTTGAGAAAACCAGTAGTACCCCGGTTTACTGCGGCTTTGAGCAGTGCAGTTGTAACGTGACCGTCCGCTGGGGATTGCTACGGTTGATACGACAGAAAAATGTTGGCTATCGACCCAGGTCGGTACGACTTTTTCACCTAGAATATAACAGCTTAGCGTCTCAGTATAGAGATCTTTATTGTCTATTTTCACCATGATCTCGGGTTTATACTGAGTGTTATACAGTGGATGCTGGTCTAACTGAGGATTAGCGTTGAGTACTGAGATGATTGGCATGGCCATTGATTTAAGCTTTACTCGGAGCGTTTTTAGGCTTGAGTAACGGCCGGAGGCTGGAAAGCGAGGTAGAGCACTAAAATCGGATTGGACCGATAGTGCTCCCGAATGTTGACCAATCCCAATGTAGCCTAGTTTTTTCACCAATTGTTGTAGTGCTGAATTGTATTCACCATAAGGGTAAGCCAGTAACTTATGGTCTTGACCTGTTTGCTCGACAATTTGTTGTTGAGCGCTAGTGATATCTAACTCTATTCGGCTTAACCATTGCTCGACTGTTTCTTCGTCAAGCTCTCGATTTAGATGGCGATGCTCCAGACTGTGATTGGCAAAAGACACACCGTTATCACTCATCTCTTTAATCTGTTGCCAGCTCAATAAATTGCTATAACCGGCACTAATTTCTTTTGGCGCAATAAAAACTGTATAGGAAAAATCATATTGCGTTAATATGGGAGCTGCATTGGTTAATACGTTCTCGTAGCCATCATCGAAGGTGATAGCCACGGTATTGTCTGGTAGTGCCTTGCCTTGTTTCAGTTGTTGTAATATCTGCGGCAACGGTAAGACGGTAAACTCGTTTTGTTTTAAATAGTTCATGTGTAGCGAAAATTGTTCGATGGAAATACTAGTCGATGGCGGCGTATCATCGCTAACATGATGATATTGCAACACAACAACAGCGCTGCTCTGAAATGAACAACCCAATAATAGAAAAAGTAATCGTTTAAACCACATTGTAAAACTCAAAGGAACTTCAATAGTAGTGAACATTGTCACCTCCATTACTAATCAGCGCAAGTTATTGCTACTCGCCATACCAATGATCTTATCAAACATCACTACCCCTTTACTAGGGATGGTGGATACCGCCGTGATTGGTCATCTTGAACATGCCTACTATCTCGGTGGTATTGCTGTTGGTAGTATGATCATTAGTATTATTTTTTGGTTGGCCGGATTCTTGCGGATGTCGACCACCGGACTTGTGGCGCAAAGCATTGGTCAGAAAGACATGTCGTCCGCCTGGCGCTACTTTTTCCACTCACTCATTATAGCCATAGTCTTGGCTTTTGGGTTGATAGTGTTACAAAAGCCATTATCGATGGCAATATTCTCACTAATGGACGCCAGCGAAGAAGTGGTTCGTTACGCGAAACTCTATTTTGAAATACGTATTTATTCCGCACCAGCCGCGTTGGCCAACTTAGTGTTGTTAGGTTTTTTTGTCGCCAGACAACAAGTTAAATGGGTTGTTTACCAACTATTTACCATCAATATCATTAATATTATCTTAGATTTAATCTTTGTACTGAAGTTTGAATGGGGCGTGGCTGGCGCTGCGTTAGCCTCGGTGATCGCGGACTATTGTGGACTGGTGTTATTGATTATTGTGCTGATGCCTGCCTTACGACAGCTTAACTTAGGCAAGCTTATCACGCCTAATCGCGCATATTTCTCTAAGTTATTTAGTTTAAATAGAGACATCTTTATTCGATCTATTGCGCTACAGATGTGCTTAGCGTTCGTCACGATTAAAGGTGCGAAATTAGGGGATGTGACGGTCGCGGCGAATGCTATATTGCTCAATTTGTTTATGTTTGCATCCTACGGCTTAGATGGCTTTGCCTATGCTGCCGAGTCGTTAGTCGGCGAGGCGAAAGGGGCGGGTAATAAGCAGGAACTGCACCGCGTAGTGATGGCAAGTGCAGTCTTTAGTGGTGTGGTTGCTAGTTTATTTTCGGTGGTGTTGTGGTTGTGGGGTGATTTGTGGATCAACTTTCTGACCGATATTAGCGCGGTACAAGCGATGGCGACTGACTATTTACCGTGGCTCATCGCTATCTGTAGTGTCGGGTGGGTTAGCTTTTTAATGGATGGTGTCTATGTCGGATTAACACGTGGCGCAATGATGCGTAATTCGATGTTATTCTCTGCGCTGATCTTCTTTGCGACATGGTTTATGGCGCAAGGATTAGCAAACCACGGCCTTTGGTTAGCATTCCTGATGTTTATGCTAAGCCGTGGATTAAGTTTAACGATTGATTACGTCAGATCACAGCTTACCAATTAACATTTGCCAGAACATTTTCCAATCACCGATGAAACTCCAGAGGGGATAGGTAAAGGTCGCAGGCTTGTTTTTCTCGAACACGAAATGACCTATCCACGCGAAACCATAACCAATAACGGGTAGCGTCAGTAGTAATAGATATTGGGCGTTGAAAACAGCGTACGACAACATGATAAGGATTAACGAACTCCCGATAAAGTGCAGATTACGGCAGGTTTTATTGCGGTGTTGGGACAAGTAAAATGGATAAAATTCTTTAAAAGACTGATAGTTATCTTGCATGATGACGCCTATTATTCTTATTTTAATTGTGTAATAAGTATAATAGGCAAACGCAGGCATGTCTAAATAATGTTCGTTGATATTGGCTATATCGACCACAAATGATTAATAGAAGAGCTCTATTTTAAGTAAGGCAGTGCATCACCATGCATATTCTCGATTTTCATTCCTTTTTCAAGGAAGATATCGCGAATAGCACCGACCATTTCAAAGCGACCGGCGGCGTAAATTTCAAATGCACTTAAATCATTATTATCGGCTAATACTGCGGTATGGACTTGGCCAAGTGCGCCCTGCCAATCGGCTGGAGCATCTTCAACAACGGGGATGAAGGTCAGGTTGGCATTGTTTGCGGCCAGTTGGTTCATTTCTTCAAACGCATACATGTGACTCACGTCTTTACAGCCCCAGTAAACAGTGACTTGACGTTGGTCGTTGTCTGCACTGAGTTGGCGAACGATAGAACGAACGTAACTAAACCCGGTGCCACCAGCGATTAAGATGATTGGACGTGAATTGCTCTTATCTAATTGTGCGTCGCCGTGTGGGGCTAAGATATCAATTTTACCGTCTTGCTTCATGCGTTCGATAACTTGCATCGGGTAGCTGTGTACCTCTGACGCGCCAATATGTAGCTCTAATAATTCGCCGTCAGCTGGTGCGCTTGCGATTGAAAACGGGCGTTTGTCATCGTCTGACATCTTAACCATAAGGTACTGACCCGCTTCAAATTTGATTGGTGTTTCAGGGCGTAGCACGACATGGTAAACCGAATCGTTAAATGCTTCTAAACGTTCAACGCTACAATGAATCTGGGACATTAAATTACCTTTACTAAAAATTGGGAAAACTGCTGTTGCCTAGGGTATCGTAAATTAACCGCTAATAGAATTTTAACGGTTAATTAATTTGTTCTGAGTTATTGCTCAAAAATACCTAAATCCTGCCAAATATCATCGATTCTATCTTTGATTTCTTTGGTCATGACAATGGGTTCGCCCCATTCTCGGGTTGTTTCACCTTGCCATTTGTTGGTGGCGTCGAGGCCCATTTTAGAGCCTAATCCAGCGACGGGTGAGGCAAAATCGAGATAGTCTATTGGGGTGTTTTCGATCATGGTGGTGTCGCGTGCCGGATCCATGCGAGTGGTAATCGCCCAAATAACATCATCCCAACTGCGGGCATCAATGTCGTCATCACACACAATCACAAACTTCGTATACATAAATTGACGTAAGAAAGACCACACGCCCATCATGACGCGTTTGGCATGTCCTGGATACTGTTTCTTAATCGTCACAATCGCCATGCGATACGAACAGCCCTCTGGCGGTAGGTAGAAATCGACGATTTCTGGATACTGCTTCTTAAGGATCGGGACGAAAACCTCATTAAGCGCCACGCCTAATATTGCTGGTTCATCCGGTGGACGACCGGTGTAAGTGCTGTGATAAATTGGGTCTTTACGATGAGTCATGTGGGTCACAGTAAATACCGGAAACTCTTCGACTTCATTATAATAGCCAGTGTGATCGCCATAAGGGCCTTCGGGTGCTGTTTCACCAGGCTCTAGATAACCTTCAAGCACAAATTCAGCACTTGCAGGAACCTCTAGGTCATTGCTAAGACATTTTACTACCTCACTGCGGCTGCCACGTAACAGCCCAGCAAAGGCATATTCTGACAGAGTATCAGGCACGGGTGTTACCGCGCCTATAATAGTTGCAGGGTCGGCGCCAAGTGCCACTGATACTGGGTAACGTTCGCCGGGATTGGTTTGTTGAAACTCTTGGAAATCGAGCGCGCCGCCACGATGCGACAGCCAACGCATGATCAGTTTATTTTTCGCTAATAGTTGCTGACGGTAAATGCCTAAGTTTTGGCGTTCTTTGTGCGGCCCTTTGGTAATGGTTAATCCCCAACTGACTAGCGGCGCGACATCACCTGGCCAACAATGCTGGATGGGTAACATCGTTAAATCGACATCGTCACCCTCATAGACGATGTCTTGACACGGCGCTTTACGCAGACGCTTTGTCGGCATGTTAAGCACTTGTTTATACATCGGCATTTTATCCCATGCATCTTTAAGCCCCTTGGGTGGCTCTGGCTCTTTAAGTTGTGCCATCAATTCACCCACGTCGCGCAGCGCACTGGCGTCAGCTTTTCCCATCGCTAAGGCGACACGTTCAGGCGTACCAAATAGATTGGTTAATACGGGAATGGAATACCCTTTAGGATTCTCAAATAGTAGCGCCGGTCCCTTGGCTCGTAAGGTACGATCACCAATCTCTGTCATTTCTAGATGAGGGTCGATTTCTTGCTTGATACGTTTGAGCTGACCAAGCTTCTCAAGCTGTTCGATAAAGTCACGCAGATCATTATATTTCATGGTTTTAGGGTTACCCGGGTAAGAATAGAGCCATTGTAGCAAACCCTTATCCAGCGTCAAAATCACACCACTAAAAATCTCAACTTGCTCAAATTCAGGAAAAATTAAAACCTTGTACTATAATTAATATTATTCAATATAATCAATGGGGTATCGTCGTGGTTAGCGTCTTGAGTGAGATTAATGTTTGGTGGTACCTCGTGATCATTTCGCTGCTGTGTTTAGGTGTCGCGCACAGTAGAGTGCGTACACTTAACGTCATTTCTATTTTCATCATGCCTATTGTGATGACGAGTATTTCGTTGCTGGGGATCATTGTATTTTTTGGCGCGGTGCCGCTATATCTTGCGGTATGGTCAGCGGGTTTGATGAGTTGCTTATTGGTAGTGAATTACGCAGTGCCCAGAGAAGTTAACATTGAGCCAACAGACCAATCGATAACAGTAGCGGGTAGTTGGCTGCCAATCACGCTGATGGTTGTTATATTTATCCTAAAATATCAAATGTATAGCATGGTATTAAATCAAGATGAAATGATAGAATCTTTGCGCTTTATTATTGGAGTGTGTTTATTGTATGGGCTATTTTGTGGTGTTTTTATTGCGCGCTGCCTAGGCTTGCTGCGCGCAATAAAACAGGTAAGAGCTAATGATTAATCTGAGTTAGGGTTGCTTTAAATTGCTGTGGCTTTTGAAAACCGACCACCCTGAGATGCTTCTGCTCAATACCTTGATTGTTGTACATCACAATGGTTGGTAAGCCGAGTATTCTCATTTTATCTTGTAACTCAATATCCAATTCATCATTAGCGGTGACATCACTTTGAATAAGTACCATTTGGTCGAGGAGCGGTTTGATCAACGGATCGGAGAATGTCTTGTGCTCAAAGTCTTTACAAGCGATACACCACTCGGCGTAAAAGTCGAGCATCACCGATTTACCTGCGGCTTTAGCCAGTGCAAGTTGCTGGTTTAACTCATCGATCCCTTTCACTTGAATAAACGTCACCGCAGATGCTTCTTGAGTTTGTTCTGTTGCTGGCTCGGTTTTAAAACCGAGCCACGGGGCTAGTGCGAACACGGTCGCAGCGATCAGTAAGACGAGTGCCACCAGTTGACGAATACTTTTGGCTGCGCCAGTTTGCGTGGCGCTGTTGTGATGAAGTAGATAGCCCGCTAGCGCAATCGTTAGGAGTGACCAACTGAGGTTTACCCATAATTCATCGATAAAACGCGCGAGTAATACAATAACGACTGACAGCAACATGAAGCCAAATATCCCTTTGATCACCTCCATCCATGCGCCAGCCTTAGGTAGCAGTTTACCGCCTGATATACCCATTAATAACAATGGCATCCCCATGCCTAACGACAGCACATAGAGGGTGATCCCACCGATAAACAAGTCACCACTTTGTGCGACATAGATAAGCGCCCCTGACAGTGGTGCTGTGGTGCACGGTGATGCGACCAGGCCAGATATCATTCCCATGATAAAGACACTGGTAAAACGGCCGCCTTGTTGTTGGTTCGATAAGCCATTAAGCTTTTCTTGCCACGCGCTGGGGAGTTGGAAATTTAACACGCCAAACATCGATAATGCCAAGAGACTAAAGAGTACAGCTAACGAGCCAAGCACCATCGGATGTTGAAAGTACGCTTGAAATTGCAATCCTAATGACGCAACAATGAGACCTAATGCGGAATAGGTTAACGCCATTCCTTGAACATAAACAAACGACAAGGCAAAAGCTTGTTTGGTTGATAGCTTGTTGCCCGAGCCAACAATGATGCCAGATAAGATGGGATACATCGGAAATACACAGGGCGTGAATGCTAATCCAATACCTAAGCCAAAGAAGATAATCAGGGTCATTAATAACGAGTCGTTGGTCAATAGGCTAGCTAAATCATCTTGTTCAGAGGTGGTAGGAGATGGTTCAATAGGCGCATTTTTTTCAGTAATGACAGACAGTCTAGGGTCAAAGAATAGCACTTTTTTACCGGGCGGGTAACATAGGCCTGCGTCCGCACAGCCTTGATAAGTAAACGTTATTTCATGTTGCTGATTGAGTTCGTTAATTGAAAAGCTTAACTCAACATCATTGTAATAGACTTCCTGCTCGCCAAAATAGTCGTCGTAGTGAGTGGTGCCAACCGGCATGTCGATAAGGCTTAATTTGGTTGTCGCGCTACTGACGGTAAATTTATCTTTATAGAGATAATAGCCGTCACTGATATGCCATTGGATGACTAAGCGGTCACCTTGCTGTTCAAAATTAAACACAAATGCTTGTTGTTCTGGCAAAAATTGCGGCTTCTGACCAAATAGGCTATCGAATGAATCGGCGGTCGCGTTGCTAAAGACGCTGAGGCTGCTAATGACTAGCAATAAACTGATAATTATTTTTTTCATAAGCTTGCAGTGTTCTGCTCTATCCAATCTAAATAAGGCTGATGGCCGTGAGTTATCGCAATTGCGATGATTTCGGGTACGTCATACGGATGCAACTTAAGTATCTGCTCTTCTAACCGTTGATAGTGCTTTGCTGTCGTTTTAATTTGTAGCTGATACTCAGTAGCTCGTTCAATTTTTTGCTGCCAGCGATAGACGGAACTTATCTCGGGTAAGATATTAACACAGGCCGCAAGTTCCATATCAACCAGCGTGTTAGCGATACTGTCGGCAATATCTTGGCTGGGACAATTGCAATGTATCTGAAGGTATTGGCTCACGATTAAACCTCTTTATGGCAACAATATTTGTGATGCACAATTGAATTTTCTTATTCTACCCCAATATTATTAGTTAATGCTAAATTAACCTGAGCCTAGGTTAAGTAATTTATATTAACCAAGAGACCATTATGGTATTTGTCTTATTTTTAATTTTTATTGTTGTACCTGTCGTCGAAATTTCGATTTTAATTCAAGTGGGTGAACAGCTCGGCGTAGTGACTACCGTTGCATTAGTTATTTTAACGGCAGCGATCGGCGCATCACTTGTTCGAAGTCAAGGGATGCAAACATTGATGACGGCCCAACAAAAAATTCAGCAGGGTCAGCAGCCTAATCAAGAAGTGATTGAGGGTATTATGTTGGCTGTCGCTGGTGTCTTGTTGGTTACGCCTGGTTTCGCAACAGACTTGTTAGGCCTGTTAGTATTACTACCGTTTACACGAAAGCCAATTGCCAATTATTTTTTGGCTAAGCTTGTCGCCAAAGGGATGAATGGTGCGCAGTTTGGTGGCCAACCGTTTGGTCAGCAACCTCAACAAGATGAAAATGTGATCGATGGTGAATTTAGTCGTAAAGAGCATGATCATCATATTGAACACGACAATAACAAGCGCGATTGAATATTATCCATCGAATGCTGGTTGACTATATGCGCGCTCAGCAACGGGATGGTAAAATGCCGACAACTATGATGGGAAGCGATCAGAGTGTGCTGTGGGATTTTAAGCTAAAATAGTCAATGAGCAGTTGTTAATACTAGGCACTTTTTGTGTCTGGTGTCTTTATTTACTCCTCTCTTAAATGCATAACTCCCTCCGTTATAAATAACCTTGTAAAGATAAATCCTATATTTAGCAGCTAGTTATAATCAATCAGCGAGTGGTGTGTTTTTACGAGATAAATATAACTTATACGCTTATTGCTCTATATTAAGTCGATAGTTTGTAGTAGCTTTAGTCGATAGCACATGGAAAGTGGGTGTGTGCGAAACGCAAACAAGGAAGTAAAATGCGTATTAAAGTTACAGATAAAAAGTATCAAGCATCAATACGATTAACCGTATTAGGTATGTTCATTTTTGCCAATATCTTAATAGCTTGTGTTGCCATCGGTTTGCAGTATTACTTTAGCAAGGAGCTAGCAACTGAATCTGCTAATGTATCGTTCGATGCTACGGCCTCCCAAACTGCCCATTATATTGAACGAATAGACGAACAGGCAATTCTTTCAACCAAGACACTGGCTAGTTTTCCTAACATTGTCGAAGGAAACGCCATTGGGGCGAATACTCAATTGCTATTTGCGCAGATTATGCAAAGTTCACCGAGCTTTTACTCGGCGATTGTTGGCTTTGATAATGGTGATCTGTACCAGTTAATTAATCTCGATTCGAGCATTGAAGTGCGTCGTACCCTCAACGCGATACCAAGTGATCGTTGGTGTGTTGCTACCGTGAGTAGTGAGGCAGGACAGCGTGTTCGCCGGCTAGATTTTTATGACAGTGAATTTGTTCATCGACTGACGACCAGCGAAGGTAGCGAATATTTTGCGACTACGCGGCCGTGGTATATTCAAGCCAAAGAAAATAATATCCATAAAACATCCCCATACTTATTCAAGAGCTTGAAAGCACCAGGACAAACGTATTCAACGGTTATTGCTGGTACAAACCATGTGCTGGCGGTTGATATCGCACTATCGTCGTTGTCTATTTACCTTAAAGAGCAAAAAATTACCGGCGAAGGGGAAATATACCTTTACCAAAAATCGGGCGAGATCATTGCAAGCAATCAAGCTAATCCTCTGGAACAGATCTTAGCGCATGTATCCCCGCTCGAATTAACACCGGAGCAAGCGGCATTTGTCGCATCCTCTAATAGTATTAAAACGTCGAACTTAATGGATTGGCCGCCAATAGATTTCGGCGTTTCAGGTGAGCCACAGGGTTATGCAGTTGATGTGATGTCGGTCGTCGCAGCGAGAACTGGTTTGAAGTTTGATTATATCAATGGTCAAACATGGCCGCAGCTACTTGAATTATATTATAGCGACAAGCTCGAGTTGATGCCATCAGTCTCATCGCGAGCGATTGAAACTAATCCCGGTTATTTGTCGGTTCCTTTTGTTAACCTGCCATTCTCAGTGGTGACTCAAGAAGGTCAACCTGATGTTTCACATATCTCGCAGCTCAACGGTAAGCGTCTTGCGATTAGTGCTGGCTGGTCGATTATCGGTACTATACGTCAAAATTTTCCGGATATTGAGTTAATTGAATATCCGCTACTCAAAGATGTATTTAGTGCGGTTCAGTCCGGCGAAGTTTATGCTGGAATAGACAGCAAACTAGTGTTGAGCCATACCGCTCAGCAGTTTTTTATTGAACAGATTCGATTGCATCCGCCACTCGATTTTTCTCCATTTGAGTTGCCTACCTCTTTACATATTATGAGTAAAAACCAACCGTTACTCGATGTTATCAACCTAGGTCTTGACTCCATCAGTCCGCAATTAAGAGCACAACTAGATAGTAAATGGGGCGTCACCAGCAATAAACAGTTTGTTAATAAATCCCAAGGCGTGGTGCCCTATAAATTGTTGATCGATTTGGTAAGCGACCCTGCAAGTCACCATGTAATATCAAGGCATGACATTGATGGTGAGCCTCATTTCGTCTACGTAAAACCGCTAAAAAATGGCGATATGTTTACCGTCGTAGTACCAATTGCTCGAATCTTGGGGAAAAGTCTTAACGAGATTCAATGGTCGATGGTGGTGACTGGTGTATGTTTATTAGTGATGTTGTTACTGTCATGGTTTTTTGTTTCACCAATTGTTAATCCAATCAGTAAGCTATCGTTGCAAAATAGATTAATTAGAAAGCGTGAGTACGATAAAATTACACCTATTGAGAGTAGTATCATTGAGCTTGAAGAGTTGTCGACATCGATGATTGAGATGAGTAAATCGATTCAGCAACACGAGAAGGAGCAAACGGAGTTACTCGACGCCTTTATTAAAATTATTAGCCAAGCGATTGATGATAAGTCCCATTACACGGCTGGCCATTGTGCACGTGTTCCTGAAATTGCGATGGAATTGGCTCAAGCTGCGTCAGCAAGTCATGCTGAGCCGTTTATAGAGTTCTCATTTAAGAATGAAGACGAGCTAAGAGAGTTCAATATAGCGAGTTGGCTTCATGATTGTGGCAAGATCACCACGCCGGTTCATATTGTCGATAAGGGCACAAAACTCGAAATAATTTATAATCGAATCCATGAAATCCGCACTAGATTTGAAGTGTTGTGGCGTGATGCTGAAATCGCTTACTTAAATCAAGTGATAGAATCTCCCGATAATCAGCCGCAACATGCCCTAGAGTTGCTTGCTAAGCAACAACGTTTAACCGAAGACTTTGCATTTATCGCGCAAGCAAATGTTGGCGGTGAATATATGGATAAAGCGCATGTCGATAAGTTAACCTCATTGGCTGAAATTACGTGGCAACGTAATTTTGATAATCGCTTAGGATTATCACCAGTTGAAGAAACTGCTTATCAACAGGGAGAGATTAAGTTACCTGTTATTGAGTGTTTATTGGCAGACAAACCAGAACATATTGTCGAGCGTGAAGAGACAATGTCTTTTGATCCTAAATTTGAGATAAAAATGGATGTGCCAGAAAATGCCAGTAATAAAGGGGAATTGTATAATTTATCAATTGGCCGAGGCACGCTCACACCAGAAGACCGTTTTATTATAAACGAACATATCATCAGTACCATAAAAATGCTCGAAGAACTGCCATTGCCTCCAGAGCTAGCAAGAGTCCCTCGCTATGCGTCAACGCATCATGAAACACTGATTGGTACTGGTTATCCACGGAAATTAACGGCTGAACAACTCTCCGTTCCTGAGCGAGTGATGGTTGTCGCCGATATATTCGAAGCGTTAACGGCGGATGACCGTCCATACAAGAAAGCGAAGCCAGTGAGTATAGCCATCGATATATTACACAAAATGGCGTTAGATCAGCATATCGACATTGATATATTTGAGTTACTTTTGAGTAGTGGTATTTATTTAAATTACGCCAATAAATACCTCAGTAAAGAACAAAACGATAGCGTTAACATTAGTCAATATATTCGAGAACCGCCCGAGCCATTGAGTGCTGAAGAACGCCGAAATAGGCATGCTCAAAGGGTCGCGGCTTATGAGGGTAACTAACCTACTATCACTCAGTACATTGGCGCTCCTGTAGCCAATAAAGGGTGTTTCCCACCAGCGCGATCGAACCAGAGACGATCGCGCTCACCGGAAATATGATGGCAGCGCCTGCAATATGGCCGACAAACATTGCTTTGCAGTCATGGTCGCCATTACAATTTCTGGTTCCAAACTCACCCTCTTGCTCAATGGTAAGGATGATTTTCTTTTTTTCTGCTTGGCATCGTTCACTATACTCAGTAGTGACGTTAGGCATCACGATACAACCAGTGGCTAAGACACTGAATAGACTGACCGGCAATAATTTATTTACTTTCATCAATACTTCCTTTTATTGGATTAACTATCATTCCCTTCACTTATTTTTGTGGCCAATAAATAGCTAGCCCCACCCATTAATATATTAGCAATCGCAATGGCGGCAAAGATACCGGTCGGCCCGATTAATTCACTACCAAGCCATGCCATGGGTAACAATACTAAGAATAACCGGGCAAGGTTTAATAGTAACGAACTCCCTGGGCGGTTGTACGCATTAAGTGCGTTAGCAACTAGGATGACGATACCTAACGCGCCATAGGCGAGAGGGACAATTCGGAGAAATACCACAATATATTCAGTCACGGCGGGATCGTCACTAAATAATCCTGCAATCGGTTGCGCTAACACGGCGATTAGGACATAAAAAATGAGTTGGCACACGACTGAGAATTTAGCACACGCTAGCAGCGCGCTACGTGCTCTGTCGTCTTGACCCGCTCCTAGATTTTGAGCAATAAAGGGCGTTAATGACGAGGCTAATGCAGTGATAGTGATAAGCATTAGCGATTCGATACGGATCCCAACGCCAAAAGCCGCTACTGCGCTTGCTTCGTAGCCTGCTAACAGCGACATGATAATCGCGTTACCTAATGGATTAATCATTTGTGATAGGGCCGCAGGGCGACCAACCCTTAGCACTCGACGCCATACATTGAGGGTGTCCTTAATCGTAAAACAGAAGGCGGCAATGAGCTGGCTCCGCATCAACAGGATTATCGAGGCTACCATCGACAATGCCCAAGAAATCAACGTTGCAATTGCCGCGCCTTGAATACCCATGGCTGGAATAAACCACCAACCAAAAATAAATAATGGGTCTAAGACGACATTGATTAGCCCGGCGACTGCCATCACGAGACTTGGAAACTTGGTATTGCCAGTGGCTCGTAGCGCACTGTTACCCATCAATGGCACCACTAAAAATAATACCGCGATATACCACACGCTTAAATATTGAGTGATATAGGGTAAAAGGCGGGTCTCAGCACCGAGCATGTTAAATAACGGCGCAATAGTGAGATGACCAATCGTGGTCATTACGACAGTAAATAATAACCCCAGCAGCAAGCCATTAACCGTGTAGGCAGCAATGTTGTCCTTTCCTCCTTTGCCGATTAATCGAGCCAGCGATGAGGAAAGACCGCTGCCTAATCCAATCATGATACTCATTAAAATAAAAGTGACGGGAAAGGTAAAACTCAATGCGGCCAGTTGGTCAGTGCCTAACAAACTTACAAAATAGGTATCAGCGAGATTAAAGAACAACAAGCTTAAAATGCCAAGGCCTGAGGGAATGCTCATCTTGGTAAGTACTTCTTTAGGTGAAGATGTTAGTAAGTTGTGTTTCAAAGCGCGTGTTCATTAGGGAGTTAATGGACTAATTGTATCGTTATCTACTCTATTAAGTAGTATTTTATCGTTTTATGGCTAAAAAATATTGTGGTGCTCTTGCAACTCAACAATTTGACCCCATAAATATTGATAAGCTAAATGCAGAGTTTTGTCTGCGCAATCAAATATAATCTATAGGAGTCATCATGAACATTCGTCCATTACATGATCGCGTTATTATCAAGCGTACAGAAGTAGAATCAAAATCAAGCGGCGGTATCGTCTTGATGGGTAGCGCAGCTGAGAAATCAACTCGTGGTGAAGTACTTGCGGTGGGTAATGGTCGTCAGCTGGAGAACGGCGACGTTCGTCCGCTAGATGTAAAAGTTGGTGACACTGTTATCTTTAAAGAAGGCTACGGCGCTTCTCAAGAAAAAGTAGACGGTGAAGACGTGCTTGTCCTGTCTGAGTCAGACATTCTTGCAATCGTAGAAGCGTAACCGCTCCGTTTAATCATTCTCAGAAACTAAGAGTAGGAAAATATTATGTCAGCTAAAGAAGTAAAATTTGGAATCGATGCACGCGTAAAAATGCTAAGCGGTGTTAACATCTTAGCCGACGCAGTAAAAGTAACGTTAGGACCAAAAGGCCGTAACGTTATTATCGATAAGAGCTTTGGCGCACCAATAATTACTAAAGATGGTGTGACGGTAGCTAAAGAAATCGAACTAGAAGACAAATTCGAAAACATGGGCGCACAATTGGTGAAAGAAGTTGCTTCACAAGCCAACGATGCCGCCGGTGACGGAACGACAACTGCGACTGTACTAGCTCAAGCCATCGTTAACGAAGGCATGAAAGCAGTAGCTGCAGGCATGAACCCGATGGACCTTAAACGTGGTATCGACAAAGCAATGGTTGCTGCTGTCGCAGCACTTAAAGATTTATCGCAAGAGTGTATTGATAACAAAGCGATTGAGCAAGTTGGTACTATCTCAGCGAACAGCGACACCAGTGTTGGCGAAATCATCGCAACAGCGATGGCTAAAGTCGGTAACGAAGGCGTTATTACTGTTGAAGAAGGTCAATCTCTTGAAGACGAACTTGATGTTGTTGAAGGCATGCAGTTTGATCGTGGTTACTTGTCACCATACTTCATTAACAACCAAGAGAGTGGTAGTGTTGAATTAGAAGCGCCGTTTATCTTATTAGTTGATAAGAAAGTATCTAATATTCGTGAGCTTGTTCCTGTACTTGAAGGTCTGGCAAAAACCGGCAAGCCACTACTTATCGTTGCTGAAGATGTTGAAGGCGAAGCACTAGCAACATTAGTGGTTAACAACATGCGCGGTATCGTTAAAGTGGCTGCTGTTAAAGCACCTGGTTTTGGTGACCGTCGTAAAGCGATGTTACAAGATCTTGCTATCTTAACGGGTGGTACTGTCATTTCTGAAGAGATTGGCTTAGAGCTTGAAAAAGCAACACTAGAAGATCTTGGTAGTGCTAAGCGCGTTATCATTACTAAAGATAACACCACTGTTATCGATGGTGTTGGTGATGAAGTGGCTATTAACGCACGCGTTAGTCAAATCAAAATTCAAGCTGAAGAATCTACCTCTGATTACGACAAAGAGAAGCTACAAGAGCGCATGGCAAAACTTGCTGGTGGTGTTGCAGTAATCAAAGTTGGCGCCGCAACTGAAGTGGCAATGAAAGAGAAGAAAGACCGTGTTGACGATGCGCTTCATGCAACTCGCGCTGCCGTTGAAGAGGGTGTTGTTGCTGGTGGTGGTGTTGCACTGGTACGTGCAGCAGCTGCTATTGTTGGTCTTGAAGGTGATAACGAAGAGCAAACTCACGGTGTTGCGTTATTGCTTCGCGCGATGGAAGCGCCGCTTCGTCAAATCGTTGGTAACGCAGGTGATGAAGCATCAGTTGTTTGTAACGAAGTTAAGAATGGTTCTGGTAGCTTCGGTTACAATGCTGCAAACGGCACTTACGGCGACATGCTTGAAATGGGTATCCTAGATCCAACGAAAGTAACCCGTAGTGCACTACAATTTGCTGCGTCTGTTGCTGGTCTTATGATCACCACTGAAGCGATGATCACTGATGCACCTCAAGATGCAGCAGCGCCAGCAATGCCTGATATGGGTGGTATGGGTGGAATGGGCGGCATGATGTAATAGATTTTAAATCTATAACTGAAGCTCTAATCATTTAAATGAAAGCCTGAATAGTAATATTCAGGCTTTTTTAATTCGCGAGGCTTTCGTGTATCTTCGTTGATATACAACTATGAAACGTTAAACCTAAAGAGAATTGTCAGCTTAGAACTATGAGTAATCGCTACTCGGCTGCCAAACCTTGCCATCTAGAGTCAACAACCGTACGCAAAGGCGTAGGTTGGTTACAAGCACAAATCAAGGCAGGTTTTGAATGAAACTATTTTGTTATGTTAGAGCTAAATTGATTCTATATGTAAAAAAATCTCTTTACATTTACATCTTTTCGCCACTATTTTCAAAGATAACCGTTCATCAAATGCTAAATATAGGCTAGCATCGCTTATTGATATAAACTATCAGAATTTTAACTCGCGTAGTTCAATTCAGCATTATAGGTTGCGGTCTTGGTAACCTTTTAAAATGAAGGCGTAAAAAAATTAATGAAATACAGTGTTAATGACTTTATTGTCGATACTGAAGCACGTACCGTATGTAAAGATCAGCAAACGTCTTCAATTCGCCCTCGCACGTTAAAGCTCCTGCTCTTTTTCATTGAGCGTGCCGGTACAGTGATAAAAAAAGAAACACTACTTGAGCACGTTTGGGATGACGTTGTTGTTGATGAAGGCGTAGTATTTCAATCAATTAGTGAAATAAGAAAGCTATTTTCCACGAGCCAATCAATTGTAAACTACCCCAGAAAAGGCTATGAATTTGTTGCTAACGTTACGGTAATCGAATTATCGAGTCCTCAGTCGTGGTACTTACACAAACATCTGATTGCGATATATGCAGTACTTGTTTTAGGGCTATTGTTGCTAGCTAATTTCTATGATTTTTCTGACAATAAAGCGCAGCCATCAATGCAAAGTCGTATTTTGATATTACCAAGCCAGAATAATATTGAATATGAAGATAATACTTGGTTAGTACTTGGTGGTATGGATCACCTCATCACGCTGTTACAAGAATCTAACCCCAAGGTAGGTTTTTACTCAACGGGTGAAGTACTTGAGTTAATTAACCATGTTAAACATGAACCGGGGGCCGCACTTAAAGATGCTCAAAAGTTGTTTAATATTTCAGGGGCAACTCACCTTGTAGAGTCTACTTTTTTTGGGGAAAACCTCGATTACAAAGTTACATTAACGATTCATCAACGCAGTCATATTCATCAAAAAACCTTTTTAGTGAAAACACTTGATCAAGGTTTGAAAGCGCTTGCCAGTGAAATAGCACAATACAGTTATTCAACTCAACTTGAACTAAACCAAACACCTAAAAGCGAGTTTAAAAGTACGCTTTTTGCCAAAGCAATGCTAACTTATGAGAGTGATTGGCAAGAAGCGACTAGCTTCTTACAAAGTTATTTGGCAATAGAGCCCGATTCGATCATGGCCACTCGATATCTTTCCAAGCTCTATATTTGGCAACAGAAAACAGAGCATGCCCATGCTTTACTTAATAAATTAGCCTCATTAACGGCACCAAGATCAGAGCACCGAGCCTTTGTTCATTTTTATCGTGGATTACTTGCTCACCAAAACAATCAGTACTCGCTAGCAATCGAGGAATATCAGCAGGCACAATTATTACTCATAAAACCGACACATTTGTTGCTAACCGCACGGATAGAAGATGCCATCGGCGGTGCGTTAGTTTCACAACATAACTATCACGAGTCATTAGACCATTTTGACACTGCACTTGCTTATTATCAGACTATCAACAACCTGGTAGGTAGCTATTCTGTGCAACTACAAAAAGCAGAAGCATTAAGCCTAGCAGGAAAACATGCACAAGGTGCTAGCCTATTTAAAGCCGCCAGCAAGGCTATTAAACAACTTAATATAGTTTTTTTAAATGATGTTTTAGCGCAAAAGTCGCCTTTATTTGAAAACAAATGAAAATAACACTAAATTTATGTAAAGCTATATAAAACAGTGGTTTTAAAGTTACTTTGAGAAACTTTTAAGCAATTTAATTATCATTTCACCGTGAATTTTTGCAATCTTACGCCAAGCGAAAACTAATCGTTAATATTCTAGGGGATAAGATGAACAATAAAGAGTCATTAACCAATAAGTTGTTGGTTATATGTGTTGCTGTAATAGTGTTACTTACCTCGCAGCTAACACATGCAATGCCGAAGCACGACACTTCATATACCAAACATGTAAACCCATTTATCGGTACAGATGGCACTGGGCATACATTTCCCGGTGCCACCTATCCATTTGGCATGGTGCAACCTAGCCCAAATACCAACAATCATAGTTGGGATCACACCAGCGGTTACCAATTTAAAGATAAAACCATTATGGGGTTTGCGCAAAATCACCTAAGTGGCACAGGTATAAGTGATATGGGCAATATTTTACTGCAACCTTTTAGCGGTGAAATAAAAGATGGTAATTACCGCAGCGAATATACCAAAGAAAACGAAAGTGCAAAACCCGGCCTGTATAAAGTAACTCTCGATAAATTTGGTATTGATGTTTCCTTGACCGCTTCTGAGCGTGTTGCTTTTCATCAATATCAATTTCATCAAAAGACAGATCATAAGGTGTATCTCGATTTACAACATGGTGTTGTTAACGCGTGGCAGCCACTGAACGAGTATGTTAAACAAGCAAATGTTGTGATGGAAGATGAATACACCCTATCTGGCATGATTGAGGCCACAGCTTGGGTGACCAATAGAACTTATTTCGTGATCAAATTTAATCAGCCAATAAAAAACAAGAAAGTACTTACTGCTAAAACGGGAGAAAAAGCACAAAAGATGGAACTAGATTTCGGTGACATACCAACGCAAGAATTATTGGTTAAAGTGGCACTTTCTAGTGTGGGTACTAAAGGTGCGAAAAAGAACCTTACGGCAGAAGTGCCTCATTGGAATTTTAATTTAGTTTACCTGCAAGCCAATCAACAATGGCATGCATATCTATCGCGTATTGATATTAAAGCTTCAGCGGAGCAAAAAGCGATATTTTATACCGGGCTTTATCACTTGTTTATTCAGCCAAATCAAACCGCTGATGTTGATGGCCGTTATCGTGGCTACGACGATAAAATTCACCAAGCAGTAGCTGATGGCCATTACTCAACATTTTCATTGTGGGACACCTACCGCGCAGCCCATCCGTTATATACTATTTTAGTGCCTGAGAAAGTTGATGATTTTGTTACCTCGTTGATAGTACAACAGCAACAACAAGGTTTTTTTCCTATTTGGGGCTTAGCTAATAAAGAAACCTACACTATGATAGGAAATCACGGCGTACCTGTGGTGGTTGATGCTGTGCTTAAAGGCATTCCGGGAATAGATAAAAACAGTGCGTGGCAAGCAGTACGTGCAACCTTATTTAACAGCCATAAAAATAGTGATTGGCCGTTACTTGAGCAATACGGCTATTACCCATTTGATCTACTTGATCGAGATGGCGAGTCAGTATCACGAACACTTGAACACAGTTATGATGACTTTGCTGGCGCCCAACTAGCAAAACTTGTTGGTGCAAAACAAGACTACCAGCACTTAATCAAACGGGCTAACTATTACAAAGCACTCTTTGATCAATCGAAAGGGTTTATGCGGGGCAAAGATTCAAAAGGACAGTGGCGAGAAAACTTCAACCCACTCACAGCGACTTCCCCCATGAATAACCCTGGTGATTACACCGAAGCGAACGCGTATCAATACAGCTGGGCAGCTCAACATGATATTGAAGGCATGATTGAACTGTTTGGATCAAAAAACTCTTTTGTTGCTAAGTTGGATGAATTTTTCACTACCAACACCCCAAATACAGACATCCATTTAGGACAAGAAGCGATGATTGGTCAATATGCTCATGGCAATGAGCCAAGTCATCATATTGCCTATCTTTATGCGCTGGCTGATCGCCCCGAAAAAACAAATCAGCTAGTGACCAAAATTAGCGAAAAATTTTATGCTAATACACCCGATGGTATTCAAGGCAATGAAGACTGCGGACAAATGTCTGCTTGGTATATTTTTACAGCGCTTGGTTTCTACCCTGTAGATCCTGCTATCGGTGAATATGTCTATGGTGTACCACAGGTTGATTCTGCCACGATTAAATTAAGCAATGGTCGTAGCTTAAATATCAGTAAAGCCAAAAATTTAGATATTGAAAAAGCGCCATTGATTAAACTCAATGCTCAGCCTATGGCAAGCAAAGTACTGCTCCATGAACAATTACTGCAAGGGGGTAACCTAAGTTTTCATTAAGCTAGCCTTCCAATTTTATGACTATCTAGGAGTTAAAGATTTCGCTGGGTAATCATCTACGTGAATGCTCATTTTAAATTATAGGAAACCTTCTGCTTAATACTACATATAATATCAATACGATTATGTGAATGTCCGATTTGGCATAGCGGACAAAGAGTATCAACAATTTTAGACTCTGATTGGGAATAGTAGCGAAACAAAATGGAGTTTTAAATGAGAACATTATCTCATTAAATTTTAATTGGTTAACTAATACTCTTGATTGGTAGAGGTATAAGGTGGGGTATCAATATAATCCCCATGTTAATAACTCAATATAATCAAATGAATCATTGATATGTGGGCGGCATGATGTAATTTATGCTGGTCTAAATCAGTGATAGCTGCGTTACTTTACTGCTCGTTTAAGAAAGACTAAACGTCGTTGTAAAGTGCCTTGCTCTAACGTGATTTCCCCTGCGCATAAATGGCGAATGCTATTTAGCTCACTACTGAAGGCTCGAACAGTAATGTTCGGGCTTTGTTATTTAATAAAATCAATAATAGCCAATAATAGCCAATAATAGCCAATAATAGCCAATAATAGCCAATAAGGGTCATAACCGTATAAACAGATTATCATTACGCTAAATGAAGCTGTATCTTCAATAAGAAAATAGCAGTAAGCCAACAAAACAAATCATATTTCCCACACGAACGCTTAAAACGACAGACTCAACTATCTATATCTCTTCTTTTGCATATATATTCGCGATCGTCATCACACAAAATGGCCTTGGTGTTCTTTTAATGTTCACTTAAAACGAAAGTCGTAAATAGCCCTTGCCAAGCCCCGATAGATCTCTATAATGCGCCTCACTGAAACGGAGCAGAGCATCATTAAGCGGATAACGCATAATGAAAGCAGCAGCGGTTTAGAGAGGGAAAATACTTCTTCTAACTTTTATAAAAGAGTTTGAAATTAAGTGTTGACTTCGAATCGGGAAAGCGTATTATGTGCCTCCCAACGCAACGAACCACAGGGTCCGAAGCGCTACTCACATCAATTGATGTTCGAGTTAAAACGTTCTTTAACAATTAGTATTCAAATAAACTGTGTGGGCATTTGAAGTAAGTACCGAGGTTCTTACTGAATATGTCGACACGAAAGATAACTACTTCTTCGGAAGCAAGTATCTTAGTTAT